>OKSH01001609.1_pt1 | contig 19346 bp, 16 predicted proteins | sample 1601231 | NCBI WGS metagenome assembly OKSH01 (sample SAMEA3541596, study PRJEB24748) | human gut metagenome | biome: human gut; feature: human-associated habitat; material: faeces | place: China | collected 2012 | reverse complement strand
TATTAGAAAGCATACTGGAACCAAATGTCTTACTTCCGATCATTTTTCCAAATACAGGGAGGATATACGTAAAGAAATAGTTGAAAATATATCCTACTACCAGTGCTCCCAGTACATTCGGGATAAAATATGCACCTCTGAGTGCGCTTTTGAACTTAATCTTGCTATTTAGTCCGAGTGCCAGCATAAGACTCAACACATTTGTCAAAATTGTCGCCGCAATTGCTAACTTAAATGTAAAGATATATGAGCCTCCGACCCTGGAATCGGTAAACAGGTCTTTATAATTACGAAGACCTACCCAGTCGTAACTTCCGTATCCTTTAAAATTGGTAAAACTATAGATTACACCTTTGATCAGCGGCAGCGTATTGAAGCAGAAAAATAATGCAACAATCGGAATCGTGATCAGAAGAAATGTCCGCTTTCTATCATTTAATTTATTCTTTTTCATCATACTAACTCCTTGAACTTCCGTATTACCAGTAACTTATCTGTCTTAGTCATTATGCGATTTCTCGTAATCTTCCACTTTACGGATAATATCACGATTATATCTTACCCAGTCTGTATCAAATTTCTTAAGAAATGCCTCGCTGTCTTTTTTCATCAGGAATGTCTGGATCTGGGCATCTACTGCCATTTCCGATGGATAATAATGATCCTGGTAGTCTGACATTTTTCCTTCTTTTATATATTCTTTCATTCCTTCAAGGGTTGATGGCAGTTCAAAATCTCCCTCTTTACAAGGAACTGCCTTCTGCGCATCCAGATATGCCTGTACATTCTCATCTTCCAGGAGAAAATCTAACACTTCATATGCTGCCTCTTTATTTTTGCAGTCTTGCATTACGCAGAACTGAAGATCTATTCCTGAGTTCAACTTATTTTCTTCCTTGTTATTACTTGCCGGCATTACAAATGAATCAATCTCCATATCCGGATTCACCGTCTGGATCTGTGGAATTGCATAACTTCCGATCGTATACATTGCGGATTCACCTTTTGCAAATGCCGTACATGCCCCATTGTAATCATATGCAAACGGGTCATCCGGTCCATATGGAAGCAGCTCCAGCATACGTTCTGCCACTTCTTTATATTCTTTCGAAAATGTTGTCTTTCCGCGGTTCACCTGCGCACACACATCTGCGGGTGCAAGATCTACCGCAACCGCATTCCACGGTGCAAGACAAGTCCATGTATCTTTAAATCCAAAATAAAATGGCTGGATTCCTGCATTCTGTATCTCCTGACACAGGCTCATGAGTTCATCCCATGTAGTTGGTATTTTCCATCCATGTTCTTCGAACATTTCCTTGTTGTAAAGAATTCCTGCTGCATTTGCAACGTATGGTACCGCATAAGTTCCTTTTTCCGGAACAAATTCCAAATTTTTATCAATTTCTTTATATGCCTCTTTAATATTTTCCAGACCTTTATAGTCGGAAATATCCATCAACATATCAGAATCGATAAAGTTTGAATAGTTCACGTCTCCTCCGATTCCAATAATATCCGGATTATCCTCCCTGATAAATCTCGTCTTCAAAACCGTCATTGCATCATTCGGAGATTCAATTGTAAGATGAATATCATCATGTGTACGGTTAAATTCTTCTTCTATTTTCTCAAATGTTTTTACTGCTTCCGGCTTATACTGCACAAGTTCTATTTCTGTCTTTCCTTCCTTTTCCTTCTGTCCGCATCCCTGCAGCGTCATAGCCCCAGCCATTGTAAGAACCAATCCGGCACTTACCAGTTTCCTGTACTTCCTATGCATGTTTTCAACCTCCTTTTGCTCCGTTCCTTCCTGATTTTGAACCTTTCCCGGGATATTCTCTTGTTTTCATCGTCAGGTTTTTTTCGTTTCTTATTTACAATTAAATTGTAACATACCATTATGCGTCTATAAATATCCTCATATTATATATTTTATTGCAAAATGCGATTTTTTCCGTTATATATTGAAGTTATCTAGCATTTTGGTATATACTGTTTTAAAAAGGAGGATTCCTATGAGTAATCTTTTATTTTCCGTTTTCCAAAATGAAAATTTTGTCGATATCGGACTTTATCAGTATGGCTGGGAACAATGTGAACCTTCCCATTCTTTTGGACCTGCCGCCAGAAACCATTATATCTTTCACTATGTGATATCCGGAACCGGAACTTTAATGGCCGACGATTCTTCCGGCAATACAATAAAATATCAGGTGAAAAGCGGACAGGGTTTTATGCTATTTCCTAATCAGATCAATACTTACATCGCAGATCAGGATCTCCCATGGGAATATACCTGGATTGAATTTGACGGACTCCGTGCCAAAGAGATTGTCTCTACTGCCGGACTCAGTCCGGATCATCCGGTCTATCATGCCGGTTCGAAAGATCTCCGCAATGAAATGATGAACGAAATGTTATATATTGCCAGACATTCCGGTTCCTCCTCCGATTCACCGTTCCATATAATCGGACATTTGTATCTCTTTTTGGATTATTTCATGCGTTCTGCTGCTACAGTGCGCATGAACCATAGCGGGAAGATCAGAGATTTTTACATCAAAGAAGCATTATCTTATATTGAGCAAAATTTTCAGAACAATATTACCATTGAAGACATTGCTTCTTTCTGTGGTCTGAACCGGAGTTATTTCGGAAAGATTTTTCACGACTCCATCGGAAAATCTCCTCAGGAATTCCTGATCAGTTACCGCATGACGAAGGCTGCAGAGCTTCTGAAACTAACCTCTTTATCCATTGCGGATATTGGAAATGCCGTCGGATATCCGAATCAGTTACATTTTTCAAGAGCATTCAAGAATACCTATGGAACTTCTCCAAGAAGCTGGCGCACTGAAAATAAATTAGAACCTGATATATAAAAAATCAAGCGGAAAAGGATTATTTTGATTTTAAAAATATTTTCCTTTTCTGCTTGATTTTTTTCTTTTCCTGGTATAATATACACATATAGTAAACATAGTATTAAAAACTACATGTCATATTTTCAACATTCAGGAGGTGCATGACTATGGCAGAGCAGTTAAAAGAACACATTAAAGATCCGGGAAGTGCGATCACACATTTTATCGGAATGCTGATGGCAATATTCGCAGCAATCCCATTGCTTTTAAAAGCAGCGCGCGAACCAAGTAAAATTTACATTATCGCAATTGCTGTGTATGCGGCAAGTCTGATCTTACTGTATGCGGCAAGCACAACTTACCATACATTCGATAAATCAAAAAAAGTAAATACCATTCTTAAAAAGATCGATCACATGATGATCAGCGTTCTCATCGCCGGAAGCTACACTCCGATCTGCCTGTTAGTACTTGGCGGCAGGACCGGGATCATCCTTCTTGCGATCGTATGGTCATTTGCCATCGCCGGAATCCTGATCAAAGCATTCTGGGTATACTGTCCGAAATGGGTTTCCTCCGTGCTTTATATCGGCATGGGCTGGACCTGCGTACTGGCATTTACACAATTGCTGAATTCTTTAAGTCCGGCGGCTTTCGTATGGCTGCTGGCCGGTGGTATCATCTACACCGTTGGCGGCGTGATCTATGCTTTGAAGCTTCCGATCTTTAACAGTAAGCACAAATATTTCGGAAGCCATGAGATCTTTCATCTGTTTGTGATGGCCGGAAGCGCCTGCCACTTTGTGGTGATGTATGCTTTTGTACTTTAATGAAATCCATATGAAAAAAGCTGCCGGTGGCAGCTTTTTTCACTTAATATCATTTATTTTTACTTATTCTGCGAGTTCGAATTCATTCGGGATCTTCTCTCCAATTTCGATCTCCTTATCCACACTCTTTTTCACATAAGTTTCTGTTTCCTTTGATCAACAGTTCCTTTTCTCTCCGTGTCAACTGTTTGATCGCATATTCCCGGCTCATTGCCTCATTCTTCGTCTCATGTTCTTCGTAATACACAAGCTTCACCGGTCTTCTGGTCTTTGTGTATTTCGCACCTTTTCCACTGTTGTGTGCTTTTATCCTCTTATCCAGATCATTTGTCCAGCCTGTGTATAACGTACTGTCTGCACATTTTATGATATAGGTATAATTCATGTAGTTGTCCCCACTTATCCACAATCGGTCTGATTTTTCCTGTAATAATCCACTTTATTTTATCCGTTATCCTGCGGAAAGTCAATTTTATCCACCCCTCAAAAAGAAGGACCGCACAAGAAAAGGACAGAGATTTCTGGGAATCCCTGTCCTTTTCTTTTAATCCTGATCCGCCGTATACTCCACCGGGTTCACCGGCTGTCCGTTTTTGCGCATCTCAAAATATACATTACAGCCTTCTTTGCTGTAATACTTCGTCGGCTGGCTCACATAGCCAAGCACGCTCTTCGCTTCTACATAATCCCCAACCTTCACAGGTACTTCTTTCAGCTGTCCGTATAACAACTCGTATCCGTTTCCGATGTCTACATTGACCGTTGTTCCCGTCTGCGCACTGACATCGATCGACTTGATGATCCCGGGTGCGCCGCAGAGCACCTGGTCTCCTTCTGCGCCTTCGATGATCACGGCCGGATTATACTTATACTGATCCAGCGTCTGGAAATATACCGTCTTATCCATGCTGTAGCTCATGATCACAGCCCCGTTCACCGGCCATAGGATGTAGCTGTCTTCTGTAAAGTTGATATTATGGCTCTTTCCTGCTGTTGCCTGGGTTCCCGTTCCATTCTGCTCTGACTGATCTGTCATTCCGGTTCCGTCTGATCCGTTTTTCTCATCAACGGTACTCTCATCTGCTGCGCTTTTCTTTGTACTGCTTCCGGTATTCTCACTTTTTACTTTTGATGTTCCGGTTTCTCTTGTCAGATCGCTGTTCTCTTTGTTGTCTTTCTTTGTCTCTTTCTGCCTGCTTTTTTCTTCCGCCTTCGCCAGCTCATTTTTCTGCGTTTTCCTGTAATCATTAAATGTATATGTTCCTGCTATTGCAATTGCTGCCACAAAACATAACACTGCTGCCACGGTAGCACGCCGTTTGGACATAGACGTTTTTTCGTTTTTCTTCATTTCATCACCACCTCTGACCATATTTTTGCCAGATCGTGATGTAGTTATACATTTTTTATAATTTCTGTCACTTCTTTTATATCCGTTCCTTCAAAAAAATATTTTAATATTTTTCTATATCCTTGTTTCTTTTTTGCCATCTCATTTGCCGTGTACTGACTCATACCGATTCCGTGACCAGCTCCTCTTGTGGTTACTCTTAACTTTCCATTATAAGGTTGCAGCGTAAAACAACTGGAAGCCAGATGATATTTATTTCTGAATTCTTCCCCGCTCATTACCTTGTCTCCCACGCGGATCTTCAATACATATCCCACGGAATCTGTCTTTTGTATCTCCACATCCAGCGTTTCGATACCTGTAGTTCCCTCATTTTCACCTTTTTGTTCACTCTTCACTTCCAGTATCACCGTCTGTATCTCATTTTCAGCATTTACATCCACGGGGCATTCCACGATTTTCAGATAAGGATACTCTTCCTTTCCAAGCACCTCTTTTGCGTCTCTTGTATATCCGTTACTCAGATTAAAAAATGGTGTCATTGCCAGACCATTTCCATAGAACAGCACTTGTCCCGCAGTATATTCCAGTGCGTTTTTTAACTTCCGGTAATTTTCCGCATACCGCATGCCCCACGCAGATTTCATCTGTTTTTCTGTCCAGAATTCGTCTGCCGCTTCTTCCGGCAGTGTACCGTCTCCACCGGCTTCCTGAATCATGCGGTATACTTCTGTCCGGATGAGCACTGCCTGTGCGTTCAGTGCTTCTTTCTCATAATCTGCCGGCATGTCCCTGGCCAGTACTCCGATACAATACTCTTCCACAGGCATCTTTCCGTTTTTCTCTATTTTCACCATCGTTTCATCTGCTTTGGAAGCAGTGATGATCTTCGGTCCATTTATAAATACGGTTATGATATACGGAAGCAAGACTATGATAAGCAGCCAGCAGCCGGCCCGTTTCACTTTTTCACTTATTATCCTGTATCGTCTCATATATTGCACACCTCCCCGACAGCAGAGCCACTTTCTCCGTCCCCATTGACACTGGCAGAGCCACTTTCCCCGTCCCCATTGGCACAAAAAAACCCTCCCATACCTTAAGGTATGAGAGGGTTTTTTTTAATATTCCAGTTCATCCTCATTGATCACAACATGATCCAGATGCCAGATATCATCTACATATTCCTGAATCGTTCTGTCTGCCGAGAACTTACCGCAGCAAGCGGTATTCTTAAGAGCCATCTTAGCCCATTTGTCTGTGTCTTTGTAAGCTTCCATTGCACGGGCCTGTGCATCTGCATAAGAACGGAAGTCTTTTAAGATAAAGTACATATCTGCTCTTGCACCGCCCTGATTATTCAGAAGGCTGTTGTAAAGGTCACGATACATCTCTTTATCACCGTTTGCATAAGTTCCATCAACCAGCTGGTCTACCACTCTTCTGATATCCGGATCGTTGTTGTAGATATCGTATGGATTATATCCACCGTTCTGCTCGTAGTTGATAACTTCATCTGCGCTCAGTCCGAAGATAAATGCATTGTCGATTCCAACTTCGTCTACGATCTCTACATTCGCTCCATCCATTGTTCCGAGTGTCGGTGCCCCGTTCATCATGAACTTCATGTTACCGGTTCCGGAAGCTTCCTTGGAAGCTGTAGAAATCTGCTCACTGATATCTGCTGCCGCGAAGATCAGCTCTGCGTTCGATACACGGTAATCTTCGATAAATACAACTTTCAGTTTGCCGTTGATACTGCGGTCATTGTTGATCACATCCGCAACCGAGTTGATCAGTTTGATGATCTCTTTTGCACGGATATATCCTGCGGAAGCCTTTGCGCCGAAGATGTATGTCTTAGGATAGAAGGACATCTCCGGATGCTCTTTGATCTGGTTATACAGATACATTACATGCAGGATATTCAGCAGCTGACGTTTGTATTCGTGAAGACGTTTTACCTGTACATCGAAGATTGATCTTGGATCTACTTCTACACCGTTGTGCTCTTTGATGTAAGCTGCAAGACGCTCTTTGTTCTTGAACTTGATCGTCATGAATTCTTTCAGAGCCTCTTCGTCATCCAGCCATTCCTTCAGTCCGCTCATCTTAGATAAGTCTGTAATCCACTCTTTTGTTCCGAGCTTCTCTGTTACCCAGTCGGCAAGCAGCGGGTTCGCATGCATAAGGAAACGTCTCTGTGTGATACCATTCGTCTTGTTGTTGAACTTCTCCGGCATCATCTGATAGAAATCTTTCAGTTCCTGGTTCTTCAGGATCTCTGTATGCAGCTTTGCAACACCGTTGACAGAATAGCCTGCAACGATCGCAAGATGTGCCATCTTAACCTGACCGTCCATCAGGATCGCCATCTTCTTTACTTTCTCTTCATTACCAGGATACTGTACTCTTACCTGCTCGACAAAGCGGCGGTCGATCTCCTGGATGATCTGATAAATACGTGGAAGGAGTCTTGAGAACAGATCGATCGGCCATTTCTCAAGTGCTTCTGCCATGATCGTATGGTTCGTATATGCACAGCATTTTGTTGTGATATCCCATGCTTCATTCCATCCGAGATTCTCCTCATCAAGAAGAATACGCATCAGCTCTGCTACTGCTACTGTCGGATGTGTATCATTCATCTGGAATGTTACTTTCTCCGGCAGTTTGCTGATATCACCATGTTTCTTTTTAAACTTTGTAATTGCAGCCTGGATACTTGCTGATACGAAGAAATACTGCTGTTTCAGTCTCAGTTCTTTTCCTGCGATGTGGTTATCATTTGGATAAAGCACTTCTACGATATTCTTCGCAAGGTTCTCCTGCTCAACGGCTTTGTGATAATCTCCACGATCAAAAGAATCTAACTGGAAGTCTACGATCGCTTCTGCATCCCAGATACGGAGTGTATTCACGATGTGGTTGCCGTATCCTACGATTGGATAATCATAAGGGATCGCCATTACAGATTCATAGTTCTCCTGAACGAAGTGTGTCTTTCCTGTCTCATCGTATTCCACACGGATATTTCCGCCAAAACGTACTTCTTTCGCATATTCCGGTCTGCGAAGCTCGAACGGGTTGCCGTCTTTTAACCAGTTATCCGGTGCTTCTACCTGATAGCCGTCTCTGATCTTCTGCTTGAACATACCATAACGGTAACGGATACCGCATCCATAAGATGCATATCCCAGTGTTGCAAGAGAATCCAGAAAACAAGCTGCCAGACGTCCGAGTCCACCGTTACCAAGTGCTGGATCCGGCTCCTGGTCCTCGATCACGTTCAGGTCGATTCCCATCTCTTCCAGAGCTTCTTTTACTTCCTTATATGCCGTCATGTTGATCAGGTTGTTTCCGAGAGCTCTTCCGAGCAGGAATTCCATGGACATGTAATATACGGTCTTCGGATCGTCTTTCTCATACTGTTTCTGTGTTGCAAGCCAGTCATCGATGATGGCTTCCTTTACAGCATAAGAAACTGCCTGGAACAACTGCTGCGGAGTTGCCTCTTCTACTTCCTTACGGAACAATGTCTTTACATTGTTCCGTACATCTCTTTTAAATACGTCTTTTTCAAATCTTGGATTATACATTTTCTACTTCCCTTCTAAAAAACTGGGCTTTGATTATCTCTTTTCCACACCGATCGTTACAGCTTCTCCATTGATCTTCCACTCTTTCGTGTAGCCTGCTGGTGCTGCTTTTGTAACTTCCAGTGCAAGTGTTTCATCTGCGATCGTAGATGCATTGTCTGCAAATACTTTCTCTGCTTTTTCTGTACCTTCATAAGATACTGCGATCTTATCCATAACTTCGAATCCGGCTTCCTTACGCATGGTCTGTACTTTACTGATGATCTCACGTACAAATCCTTCTTCCAGAAGTTCTTCGGAAAGGTTTGTATCCATAACAACTGTAATTCCGTTGTCATTCTCAGATACATATCCCGGCATCTGTGCAGATTCGATCAACAGATCTTCGCGGAACAGAGTCACTTCCTGTCCATTGATATCAAGCTTCAGGGCATCTGTAGCATTTAACTCATCCATTGCTGCATTTCCTTCGAGGTTATCGAGTGCTGCTTTAATACCTCCTAACATTTTACCATATTTTGGTCCCACTGTCTTTAACTGAGGTTTAAAAGTATATGAAGTAAAGTCACGAACATCTTGTGTAAATGTTACATTCTTTACATTTAATTCATCTTTTACGATGTCTTTGTAAAATTCCGGTACTTCAAAATCAGCTTTTACATACATCTGTCCGATCGGCTGACGGTTCTTGATATTTGCAGTATTTCTGCATGCACGTCCCATAACAACCATCTTCAGAACATTGTCCATATTAGCTTCCAGCTCTGTATCGATGTGTGCTTCATTTACAACCGGGAAGTCACACAGATGGATACTTTCCGGAGCGCTCTCGTCCACGCTTCTTACCAGGTTCTGATAGATCTCTTCTGTCATGAACGGGATCATCGGAGCTGCCGTCTTGCAGATCTCAACCAGTGCTGTGTACAGAGTCATGTAAGCATTGATCTTATCCTGTTCCATTCCTTTTGCCCAGAAACGTTCACGGCTACGTCTTACATACCAGTTACTCATGTCATCTACGAAGCTCTGAAGTGCCTTTGCAGCCTCCGGGATCTTGTAGTTAGACAGGTCATAGTCTACTGCCTTGATTGCGGAATTGAGCTTGGACAGAAGCCATTTATCCATAACGGACAGCTTGTCGTATTCCAGTGTGTATTTTGTTGCATCGAAATCATCGATATTCGCATACAGTACAAAGAACGCATAGGTGTTCCACAATGTTCCCATGAACTTTCTCTGTCCTTCTACAACGGCTTTTCCGTGGAAACGGTTCGGAAGCCATGGTGCACTATTGACATAGAAGTACCAGCGGATCGCATCTGCTCCGTATTTCTCCAGTGCGTCGAATGGATCAACTGCATTTCCTTTGGACTTACTCATCTTCTGACCATTCTCATCCTGCACGTGTCCAAGTACGATAACGTTCTTGTATGGTGCTTTGTTGAAGATCAGTGTAGAGATTGCAAGCAGTGAGTAGAACCATCCACGGGTCTGGTCAACAGCTTCGGAAATGAAGTCTGCCGGGAACTGCTTTTCAAATAACTCTTTATTCTCAAATGGATAGTGGTGCTGTGCAAATGGCATGGCGCCTGAGTCAAACCAGCAGTCAATCACTTCCGGCACGCGCTTCATAAGCCTGCCGCACTTGGGGCACTTGATATTTACATTATCTATATACGGACGGTGAAGCTCGATGTCCTCCGGACAGTTGTCGGACATGGCCTTTAACTCTTCAATGCTTCCAATGGAGTGCTGGTGTCCGCACTCACACTCCCAGATATTAAGAGGCGTGCCCCAATACCGGTTCCTGGAAATACCCCAGTCCTGGATATTCTCCAGCCAGTCGCCGAAGCGGCCCTTGCCGATGGAGTCAGGAACCCAGTTAATGGTATTGTTGTTGCGGATCAGGTCATCCTTCACAGCGGTCATTTTGATGAACCAGGACTCTCTTGCATAGTAAATGAGAGGGGTTCCGCAGCGCCAGCAGTGGGGATAGCTGTGCTCAAAGCTGGGAGCCGAGAAAAGCAGCCCCCTGGACTCCAGGTCCTTTAACACCATGGGGTCCGCATCCTTCACAAAGGTGCCTGCAAAAGGCGTATCCGCCGTCATATCGCCCTTGGCGTCCACCAGCTGCACAAAGGGAAGGTCGTACTTGCGGCCAACGTTGGCATCATCCTCACCAAAGGCAGGTGCAATGTGTACGATGCCGGTACCGTCTGTCAGTGTTACATAGTCAGCGCAGACCACATAGTAGGCTTTCTTGTGCTGCTTCTCGCACAGGGGCACGGAGCAGTCATAGAGGGGCTCATATTCCTTGAACTCCAGGTCCTTGCCCTTGTAAGTCTCCAGCACCTCATAGTCCTCACCCAGCACGGTATCTGCCAGGGCCTGAGCGATATAGTAGGTGTAGCCGTCGCCTGTCTTTACTTTTACATAGTCTTCCTTGGGGTTCACACACAGGGCCAGGTTGCTGGGAAGGGTCCACGGCGTGGTGGTCCATGCCAGGATATAGGCGTCTTCTCCCTTGGCCTTAAAGCGGGCAATGGCGGAACGCTCCTTTACATCCTTATAACCCTGGGCCACCTCATGGGAGGACAGCGGGGTACCGCAGCGCGGGCAGTAGGGAACCACCTTAAAGCCCTTGTACAAAAGACCCTTGTCCCAAATCTGCTTAAGAGCCCACCACTCAGACTCGATAAAGCTGTTGTCATAGGTTACATAGGGATTGTCCATATCAGCCCAGAATCCAACGGTGTTGGAGAAATCCTCCCACATGCCCTTGTACTTCCAGACACTTTCCTTACATTCTTTGATAAACGGCTCCAGACCATACTGCTCAATCTGCTCCTTGCCGTCCAGTCCCAGCTTCTTCTCAACTTCCAGCTCCACAGGCAGGCCGTGGGTGTCCCATCCGGCCTTTCTCGGCACCATATACCCCTTCATGGCCCGGTATCTGGGAATCATATCCTTGATTACACGGGTCTCCACATGGCCGATATGAGGCTTGCCGTTGGCAGTTGGCGGTCCGTCATAAAATACATAGGGCTTGCAGCCCTCCCTCATCTTAATGCTTTTCTCAAAGATGTGCTCTGCTTCCCAGAACTTCTCCACTTCTTTTTCCCGTTCCACAAACTTAAGGTCTGTAGGGACTTTGTCATACATAACGTCTTCCTCCGTTCCATTCATGATAGATTTCTATTCTGGTATGTGAAAAAGATTGTATATCCTTCCATGAAGCAAAAAAGGCTTCCGTCCCGAACAGGACGAAAGCCATAAACCGCTTCGTTTAACCACCTATTACTGCATACCATCATATGAGTTCCCTTAACGCGGGAAACGCGTCCCGGCCTATTATGCGCTGCTGACGCATCCCTTCAGCCGGACAGCTCCGGAGTGATTTTCAGTTCTGCATTACTTGCACCGGTTTCCACCATCTCCGGCTCTCTGAGGCGTTCCTGCAGGCCTACTGTCTCCATCTATGCCTTTTTCATTTAACTTCTTTATTATAATAATGCATGCGTAAAATGTCAACCGTGTATCTGATTTTCGTTTATTTTGACATATCAGTTGTTCCGTCTCTGATTGTTAAATTTTTATCATTTCGTTTGCCTTTTCCAGAATATGTGTTATACTACTAACCAATATTACTGCACAGCCGTCAAAATCCTGCCGCACCGCATACCCTGCGTACAGCACACCGGCTGCGCCCAGGGAGGAACCTATATGGAGCAGAGAAATCTTACTTTACTCACAGACCTGTATGAGCTAACCATGATGCAGGGGTATTTCAAAGAAAAGGACGCCAACGAAACCGTTGTATTCGACATGTTTTACAGGACCAATCCCCACGGCAACGGCTTTGCCATCTGTGCCGGATTGCAGCAGGTCATTGAGTACATTGAGGACCTGCATTTTGATGACAGCGACATTGAATACCTGAGAAGCCTGGATATGTTTGAGGAGGACTTTCTGAGCTATCTCAACGAATTCCGCTTTACAGGCAATATTTACGCCATTCCGGAGGGAACCGTGGTTTTCCCCAGGGAACCCCTTGTCAAGGTCATTGCTCCCATTATGCAGGCCCAGCTCATCGAGACAGCGCTGCTCAATATCATCAATCACCAGAGTCTCATTGCCACCAAGACAGAGCGAATCGTCTACGCGGCCAAGGGAGACGGTGTCATGGAATTCGGACTGCGCAGGGCCCAGGGACCGGATGCCGGCACCTACGGCGCAAGGGCAGCCATGATTGCCGGATGCATCGGCACCTCCAATGTGCTCTGCGGGAAAATGTTCGATGTCCCGGTAAAGGGAACCCATGCCCACAGCTGGATTATGAGCTTTCCCGACGAGCTGACCGCCTTCCGCACCTATGCCAAGCTTTATCCCACTGCCTGCATCCTGCTGGTGGATACCTATGATACCTTAGGTTCCGGCATCCCCAACGCCATCCAGGTATTTAAGGAGATGAGGGAAGCCGGTATTCCTCTTACCTTCTACGGCATCCGTCTGGACAGCGGTGATTTGGCCTACCTGTCCAAAAAGGCCAAAAAGATGCTCAACGAGGCCGGATTCCCGGACGCAGTGATCTCCGCCTCCAACGACCTGGACGAGAACCTGATCAACTCCCTGAAAATGCAGGGAGCCACCATCAATTCCTGGGGAGTGGGCACCAACCTGATTACAGCCAAAGACTGCCCGTCCTTCGGAGGCGTATACAAACTGGCTGCTGTAATGGACAAGGCCACAGGCCAGTTTGTGCCTAAAATCAAGCTGTCAGAAAACGCGGAGAAAATCACCAACCCAGGCAACAAGACCATACAGAGGATTTATGATAAGGCCACCGGCAAAATCATAGCAGATTTGATTTGTCTGGTAGGCGAGGAATTCGACACCCGCAATTCCCTCCTTCTCTTCGACCCCTTAGAGACATGGAAAAAGACCATGCTGGCACCAGACAGCTATACCATGCGGGAACTGATGATCCCCATTTTCCTGGACGGCAGGTGCGTATACCAGTCTCCGAAGGTAATGGATATCCAGGCCTACTGTAAAAAAGAGCTGGATACCCTGTGGGATGAGTCCAAGCGTCTCATCAACCCCCACACAGTCCATGTGGACCTGTCCAATGAGCTGTGGCACACAAAGAACCAGCTGCTGGATTCCTTCCACAGAAAATAAACAGACATAGACGTGCAAAAGGCCGGAACCATCTCCGGCCTTTACTAATTTCCCATCTTATCCCACTCAGCTGCCAATGTTCCCGGAAGGTATTTCCGGCTCCCTTAAATCCCGCCATCCACCAGAAGGGGAAGGACATTCTGGGGAAGGTCGTATATGACCATATCGGCTTTCTCATCCAGGGGCCTGGGTATACGGTGGATAATTACCATCTTCCTGCCCTGGAAGTACCGTATGTAGTTGCTGTATACCTCTGACCGCAGACTGGTTCCCAGCACCAGGAGCACGTCGGCCCTGGCTATCTCCTCCGTGGTACGGCTCATGATGCTGCTGTCCACCATCTCCCCGTAGAGAGAGGTTCCGGGACGTATCATGGTTTTGCAGTTCTTACAATGAGGAACATGTCTGGAATCCCTGATCTCTTCCATGGAATACAGCCTGCCGCAGTGGGGGCACCTGTTTTTGTATATGCTTCCGTGAAGGTAAATCACATTCCGGCAGCCCACCTGTTCCGGCAAATCGAAAATATTGGTGGTAACAATACATTGAAGCTTGTTCTCTTCCTCCAACCTGGCCAGCGCCCTGACAGACGGAGTCATGTCAGGAATCTTTTTCAGTATCTCCTCGCGGTAAAATTCATAGAATCGTTCCGGCCTTCTGGACAGACAGGAAATGTGAAACAGCTCCTCCGGTGATTCCGAATATTTCTGTTCAATCTCATAAGCCCGTCCTTCCTGCTTAAGTCCCAGAATGCCTCCCTCTTCCATCATCCCGGAACCGCAGATGGCAACCGTATAGCTGCTGTCTGCCAATACCTGCTTCAGGAGTTCCAATGTTTTTTCGCCAATCATACCCGCTCAGTCCTCCTCTTGTTCTGATTGCTCCAGAGCATGTCTGATACCCGCATACTCTGACATCATTATACCGCAAATCCCCCCGCCTTACCACAGGAATCCGCGGGAACTGTAAGCGTCAGCCCCGTAAATCACGGCGTTTTATGTCGAAAAAAGCAGTACGCGGCTAAATCAGGTCATTAAAGCAGATGGCTCCGTATGGGCGGATGCTCATTCGGTAAGCGCTTCCCTCTCCTGTGCATTTTTCAATATAGTGTATGAATTCGTTCACCAGTTCATTGGGCAGCACTGCCATGATAACGCCGGCAAAGCCTCCTCCGTGGACCCTGCAGGCCCCCTTCTGCTTTTCTGCAATGAACAGCTCCGTAAGCGCCAGGGTAACCGTGATTCCCTGCTCCTGGTAATCGCTGTTGGTAAAGCAGTTCTGGAGCCATTTCCATGAGGAATTGCCGGATGCCGTTATATTGTTTAAGAAATCCTTAAAACGGTTCTCCTTAAGGGCAAGGACCTCTGCCTCCACCCTTTTATTTTCCTCAAAGAAATGCAGTGCGCGCAGCACGGATCGATCCCCGGCAAACTGCCGTACCTCTGCCAGGTTGTCTATCACCTGTTCCTCGGAAATCTGGGACAATACCTCTTTTCCAAAATACCTGGCCACCTTTTTCATCTCCGCGGGAACCGAGGAATAATCCGCGCTCAGGTCAGCATGGCCCTTGCCGGTCTGTACGATTATCAGGCTGTGGTCCTGGGAACCAAAGTCAAAGTCAATCTTTTCCACCTTAGGTACCAGCGGCTCCATAAAATCAATGGTGATAAGGCCGCCCACAGCACATGCCATCTGGTCCAGCAGGCCGGACGCCTTGTCCCAGTAGTTGTTTTCCGCGAACTTGCCGATATGGGCGTATGCCACGGTGCTCATACGGCCTTCATTAAAAAATGTGTTGAGCATGGAGCACAGCAGCATCTCAAAGGAAGCTGATGAGCTGACCCCTGCCGCGCTTATGACATTGCTGGTGATATATGCGTTGAATCCGCCCACACGGTAGCCGGAATCCTTAAATCCTTGGAGAATGCCCTTTACCAGGTCCACGGTTCCCGCCTTTTTCTCACTGGGTTCCAGATGGTTCAGATCAATGGTAAAATCCTGGTTATATGTCTCGCTGACAATATGTACCTGATTGGATTCATTCGTTCCGGCCACCCCCACACAATCCAGATTAATGCTGCCTGCCAGCACCTTGCCGTGGTTGTGGTCTGTATGATTGCCGCTGATTTCCGTTCTGCCGGGTGAGGAAAACAGCTTCACATCCCCTTCCCCGCCAAACATCTTCTCATACCCGGCCAGCAAATCCTCATAGCGCTTTACATTGGCCTCTACCCCGTCTTCCCCGTAGAGCTGCGCCATAAGAGTCCTGGCGCCGCCGCTCTCCAGCAGTTTTACTGTCTCGTTTACCTTCATGACTTACCTCTCCTATCTTTTCTGAAACTTCTGAATTCAGTTTATCACACATGGCACAGAAACAACAATACAATATTCTCCTGTCTTTATACGTTTTTTTAAATAGGGATGACACCGGACATGCTTTGCTGTTATAATCCCGTCTTTGACAGTTAGACTGACAGAAAAACCGCTGTAGCCCTTGAAATATAGGCATTACAGCGGTTTTTTTGTATGTTTTGAAGTATAGTAATTTATTCCCTTCCCTTGCTTTTTTTCTGGATTGTTTTCATTTGGCTCTTTGTTAGAAATTCATAGTCTGTGTGAAAGCCACAAACATTGTGAAGTTCATCTGTAATCCGTTCCCTCTCATACAAAGGTACAAATCCCTGTTCTTGAATCTCTGCGAAGTTCAGGGCTCTTAAGGTATTCAAAATCTCTTCGCAGGTGTATCGGTAGCCAAGCCGCTTTTCCAAAATTCGATAAGAAAGCAGGGCAAGAAAGCAGATAAGGAAATGGGCCGTGATCCGGTTCTCCTCCTGAAGATAAATGGGCCGTGCGGAAAAATCCGTTTTCATAATCCGGAAGCACTCTTCTATCTGCCAACGGCCTTCGCTCACTTTTAATATGCCGCTTACATCATCATCCAACAGATCGGTGCAGACTGCATAGAGTCCATCGGATTGAGCTTCGGATTCAATCTTTTCTTCATCGAGGAACTTATGGATGCCGGCAGCCTCTCCGTCCTGAGTCACTGCCATGGTCCCGATGAATCTTGCTGGATCGTTTGGGTTACGGCGTTCCTTCTTTGTCTTTCCGGAATCAATCATCTTCTGTGCGTGTTCAACCTGACGGCTGCGGAGCGTTCTCTGATAGCGGGCATATTTGGGTGAGTAGGTGATAATCAGGCGCTGATGGAGTCTTTTAGTCGTATAAGGCTCATCTTTATAGTAGAGGCCTGTGTCATCCTCCGGAATCAGGCTGATATCTATCGGTTTATCATCAGAAACACGTTTGAACCCCTGTTTGTTCAGCGCCCATGCCCGGTCCTCGGCCGGAAGTTTTTTAATGGACTGAGTCACGATATAAGCCCGTTCTCCCATATGGTTGTATGCACGGTTATCTTCAGAAGCCAATCCTGCATCGCTGCAGTAGATAAACTTCTGGCAGCCAAATTCGTCAAGAACCTTCTGCTCCAGCGGCTTTAAGGATTTCTGCTCGTTCGTGTTCCCGGGGAAAAGAGAGAAGGCCAGGGGCATCCCATCCCCATCCATGAACAATCCCATCTGAATGATTGGGTTTGGCCGGTGTTCTTTGCTCTTGCCGTACTTTTTGCTGCCATTCTCCTGTTCGATTTCTAAATAGTAATTCGTACAGTCATAGTAGAGGATCTTGTCGTTACGCTCGCATAGGAAGTGGCTGTTTTTATAGACTTCTGATTGGATAAAGTCACACTCGCTGCCAAGAACATCCAGGGCGCGATAGACATCATGGAGTTCGTAGGATGGTTTCTCCAGGAATTCAGAGGCTAGTTGAAAGGAGGCCCGTTTGCTTACAGGTTCCAGAAGCCTTGCGTAGATCAGATCGGAAAGGATGGCATTCATATCGTATTGGAACTTATACCTGGCCTTCAATTTCCGGCAGATCTTGTTCATCTGCAGGCCGTAGTATATAGCCTGAGGGAACAGATAGCCACCTCTGAAGAAGGTTTGCTTCTTATAATCCAGCTGCCGGTCTGCGTGGAAGGTGATCTGAACGGACTTATTTTTAAGTTCTTCCTTATACTTCAAAGTTTCCAGCCTTGCTTCTTCCCTTGCCCATGCCATCACATCGTCCCGGGTTGGGCCATGGTCTTTCAGGAGCTCAGATAAGGTTCCGAGTTTCCGGATGACAACAGAGGTGCTGGTCCCTTTGTCATTGATAAATCCTTTAGTTATGTAAAAAGACTCAGAATGTTTGGATTTAGAAGTAGTCACTCTCATGGGAAATCCCTCCTTACTTCTAATTATATAATATATTGCAATAAATTACAATATAATAAAACTAAAATTTTGACATAAAAAATACAGGTTATTCAATGCCTGCGAGGTTTTTTCTCTCTATTCAACTGTCAAACTCCCGGGTAATTCTGGTTTGCAGGCGTTTTGGACAAGCCCAAGGCGGCCGGACAATAAAACACACCATTACCGCCAGGCTCCGGGAAAAAACGGAACCAAAAGCCGGTTATGCCGATGCTCCTTGACACGGCTTAAAAAACCCCTTGCATACAAAGGAAAAATCTGTCATAATATCATCAGAATTTGTTTACAGAAGAAGGGGTTCCATATGGACTATTTGTACTGCATGCCTGATTTGAACAATACCAGGGAAAACTGTGAGAAGATACATAATATACTGGCAAGGATGTCTGACAAGTATAAACTGAATATTGTACCTGAGCCGGTTAAGGCAAAGTATTTCGGCGGTTTGGATTATTACAAGAAATATCGGATTTACAAGGAGATACGGGAAATCGGAGGCAACAGCGCAGAAGCATACCTGCAGGCGGATGAGAAAGAGATGATTCTCAGCGTATGTAAGAACCAGCAGGAGCAGGAGCTTATGAAGAGCTGTATTTATGCCTATTGTTATCCGGCGCAGATGGTGCTTAAATCATTTAATGACAGAGATAAAAAGAAATAACCAGCTGGTATGACGGACAGAGAGAGGAGGGCTTGCCTGACCTCTCTTTTTTGACTCATGGCAACATGATTCTGGTTCCCGGACCTATATGGTTAAATCCGCAAAAAGCAGTCCGGGAAAGGAAGATAAAGTATTTGATACTACAATCAGGCGCGTCATGATATAATACAGATAACATCCAGAGAAAATGGCAGGATAATCACATCACCAGAAAGATTTAACTATATTATCACAGACAGAGGACACAGTCATGTTATACCAGATTTCAAACGGGACCGTATCAGTGGGCGGCGAGCTGATTCTCTCCCACATTGATTTTGAAATACGCGGAAATGAAAAGATAGCAGTGGTGGGTAAGAACGGAGCAGGCAAAACCACTCTGTTAAATCTTGTGGCAGGGAAGCTTTCTCTGGACCGGGATGACAGACGCGAAGGGGCGGGGATACGGTGTTCGCGCCGGCTCACCGTTGGGATGCTTTCCCAGCAGGCCTTTAAGGACGGGAACCGGACCATGGAGGAGGAGCTTCTGGAGGCATGTCCCTGC
>OKSH01001586.1_pt1 | contig 19657 bp, 22 predicted proteins | sample 1601231 | NCBI WGS metagenome assembly OKSH01 (sample SAMEA3541596, study PRJEB24748) | human gut metagenome | biome: human gut; feature: human-associated habitat; material: faeces | place: China | collected 2012 | reverse complement strand
AGCGTGGTTTCGAGCGAGAGGCTGCTCGGAAAACGTTAGTTTTTCGACAGCCTCAGGCAACACCGCTATGCGGCATTGCCTAAAGAAAGCGTTCTGTAAATCTCATACAGAACGCTTTTGTGCTGTTTACAGCAGGTAAATTGTCAGATATAACGCACAGAGCAGAATGGCAATCCATACAGTGGCGGAAATCACGTTGTACACTACCCGTGCAAGCGGCAGACGCGCCTGTCGCAGAGCCTTTCCCAGTACATCCGGGTCACCGAGTGCGCGCAGCACCTGACGCACAGCCTGCTCCTGCGTGAGACTGCCGCGGCAGCGCAGCTCCTCCGCGCGGCTGAGAATATGGTCGGTCAGCTCCCGCCGAACGCGGGCACGGTAAGGCGGCCACAGAAGATGCCGGCACACGCGGTGCAGGTACGGCACAATCAGCTTATTTGGTGACACAGGCGCCACCTCCGATTGGCTTGCGGCAGGTTTTCCACTGTTCCCGGCAGCAGGTGAGCGTTTTCACGCCCTGACGGGTCAGCCGGTAAAAACGGTGCGTGCCGTCCTCGGTCTGCCGTTCACAGGAGCGGACATCGCCGCGTGTCTCAAGTCCGTGCAGCAGGGGATACAGGCGGCTTTCGCGGATGGCAAACGCGCAGTCTGAGCGGCATTCCACCTCATGCAGCAGCTGAAAACCGGTCTTGTCCGCCTCCTCAAGCAGAGAAAGCACAAGCAGAGCCGCGCTGTCGTAAAAGGCAGCGTCTTTTTGTCCTCGCGGCATGGAGATCCCCTCCTTTATATATTCAGTATAACCGCTCGCGAGGGGTGCGTCAAATTATTTTACACAGATTTTACGATTGCAGCACTTGCGTTTGTATGCGGAATAGGGTATCATTAACAAGTATATCTGTGTGAGTATTCGCTGTTTACTATAGAACACTTGTCAGGAGGAAAAAATCGTGTTTTCATCGTTATTCAACTGGCTGATGGGCGCAGGCCGTGAACTGGCGGTTGTGCTCATCTCCATGGTTCCGCTGGTGGAATTGCGCGGTGCGGTCCCGCTGGGCGCAGTCGCAGGCGTGCCGGCGATCGAGCTGATCCCGCTGGCTGTGATCGGCAATATGATCCCAATCCCATTTTTGCTGTTCTTCGGCGAAAAGCTGCTGGACTGGGTGTGCTCGCTCGGCCCGCTTTCCGGCTTTGCCACCAAGTACCGCGAAAAGCTGCTCGGAAAGACCGGTCAGGTCACCAGATATGAACGGCTGGGTCTGTTCCTTTTTGTGGCGATTCCGCTGCCGGGCACCGGAGCATGGTCGGGTGCATTGATTGCAACGCTGCTCAAAATGCCGAAAACCAAGGCGCTGACTTCGATTCTGTGCGGCGTAATTGTTGCAGGCTTCATTATGCTGCTCGGTTCTCAGGGCGTAATTGGCGTTGCACATTTGTTTTAACAGATAACAGCCATTCCTGCGGGAATGGCTTTTATCTTTTGCGGCAGTGAAAGAAAAATACCCTTTTCGAAAAATTCCTCTTGCCAACCGGTGCGATTTACGATATAATAACTACGTTATGCCGGTGTGATGGAATTGGTAGACGTAGTGGACTCAAAATCCACCGCTGGCGACAGCGTACCGGTTCGAGTCCGGTCACCGGCACCATCAAGCGCCTCGGTTCCTCGGAATACGGGGCGCTCACAATACTATCCGGGTGTAGCGCAGTTGGTAGCGCGCCTGCTTTGGGAGCAGGATGCCGCAGGTTCGAATCCTGTCACTCGGACCAGATGAAACACCGCTTAAACGTCGTTTTGAGCGGTGTTTTTTGTGTTTGCGGAACAGAATGAATTTTCGGGAGGAACAACATGAAACTGACCCATTTGGATGAAAACGGTGCAGCGCACATGGTGAACATCGGCGCAAAGCCGGTCACGCAGCGCGAAGCTGTGGCGCAGTCCGTGCTGACCATGCAGCCGGAGACGCTGCGCATGATCCTCGACGGCACAGTGCCCAAGGGTGATGTGTTCGCGTGCGCGCGCATCGCGGGCATTATGGCGGCCAAGCGGACGGCAGAGCTGATCCCGATGTGCCATCCGATCCCGATCGAGAGCGTGGACATCGCCATTGAGGCTGTCTCGGAGACGCAGGTGCGCGTTGTCAGCACGCTGCGTTGTTCGCACAAGACCGGTATTGAGATGGAAGCACTTACGGCGGCCACTGTTGCCGCGCTGACCGTCTACGACATGTGCAAGGCGGTGGACCGCGGTATGCGTATTGATGAGACGCTGCTGCTGCACAAGACCGGCGGCAAAAGCGGCGATTATCACGCGGAAGGAGCGACGGCACGATGACTTTGCTGGAACAGCTGCAGGCTGCCGCGGAAAATGCTCGCAAGGGACTTCCGGCGGCGCTGACCATCGACGCGAACGGCGTACAGTACACGCGCAATTTCATGCCGCAGGAACGTCTGATTCTGCTCGGCGGCGGCACGATCGCGCAGCCGCTTTGCCGCTATGCGGCCGATATCGGTTTTGAGCTGGTTGTGGCGGACGACCGGCCGTCTTTTGCCAATCATCCGCGCTTTCCGGAAGCAAAGCAGATCGTATGTGATCTGTTTCCGGCGGCAATCGAGAAAATCGGCATTCGAGAGAGCGATTACGTTGCCGTTATCACGCGCGGGCATCGTTATGACGCGGACTGCCTGCGGGAGCTTCTGCGCGGCACCATGCCGCGCTATCTCGGTATGATCGGGTCGAAGCGGCGCACGGTCGGTCTGCTGAACATGCTTGAGGAAGAAGGCTTCTCTCGGGCGGATCTCGACCGCATTCATACGCCCATCGGTCTGGACATTGGTGCACTGACCGTCAAGGAGATCGCGATTTCTATCGTGGCAGAGCTGATCGCGGAACGCCGCCGCACGACCGACCGCCGTTCCAAGAGCAGCATTCTCACCGCAGAGGATATCGACCTGCCGCTGTTGGAAACCGCTGCACGCGGTGATATTCCTAAAACGCTCATGCTCGTATACGAGACCAGCGGTTCCACGCCGGTAAAATCCGGCTCGTACATGGTGGTCGATGCCAATACGGCTACTGCGGGCACCATCGGCGGCGGCTGCAGTGAGAGCGCCGTTATGCGGCAGGCGTATTACTTGATCGGCACCGGCGAGCACAAGTGCGTCACCATCGACATGAGCAACGACATTGCTGCGCAGGAAGGTATGGTTTGCGGCGGGCAGATGAAGGTGTTGCTGGTGGATTTGGGTACGAAAAAATCGACATAAAGTGAAAAAATTGTCGAAAAATACTGGAATAAAATGTTACACTCTCTCTGGCATTCATAGATCTAAAATGGTATAATAAGGATAAAAAGTAAAGCAGGGGAAGCCATGAGACTCAAAAGACGGATTTTCGGTGTATTTGCGGCAGCGCTGGCAGGTGTGCTGTTGTGCGGATGTACGGCTGTCGAGGATATGCAGGAGCACCAGACGGAAACACCGATAACGATCAAGGTGGGCAGTGACAACTATCCGCCGTTTAATTATACCGATGAAAACGGCAATCCGGCGGGCATAGATGTGGATCTGGCTAAGGAATCCTTCGGACGGCTGGGGTATGCAGTATCCTTCGTCGGCATTGACTGGGAAGAAAAGAAGAAACTGGTTGAACATGGTGATATTGACTGTATCTGGGGATGTTTTTCCATTGATGGGCGCGAGAACGAATACAACTGGACTGAACCGTATATGATCAGCCGCCAGGTGGTTGCGGTCAACCGCAGCAGCGATATTTACCGGCTGAGCGATCTGGAGGGCAAGACCATTGCCGTGCAGTCCACCACCAAGCCGGAAAGTATTTTCCTCGAGCGAACGGACAGCCGCATTCCGCTCGTGCGTGAAGTATACAGTCTGGAGGATCGCGAACTGCTCTACACCTCTCTCGGCAAGGGCTATGTGGATGCGATCGCGGCGCACGAAACCGCTATTCGGCAGTACATGAAAGATTATGATGCGGATTACCGTATTCTGGACGAAAGCATTCTCACGACAGGAATCGGTGTGGCGTTTGCAAAAAACGATACGCGCGGACTGAGCGAACAGCTTTCCCGGGTTTTCGAGGAAATGCGTGCAGACGGTACGACTCGAACGATCATAGGCAGGTATCTGTCCGATCCGGACAAATATTTGGAGGTGGACTGTGCTGCGGATTAAAAAGGGCAAAGCCACGCGTCGGTATGAACGGATTGCGGCTGCAATCGGCGCCGTGCTGGTCATCGTGGTCGGCTTTAACACGGCGCGTGCGGAGAGCGCGCAGACACGGGAAAAGCTCGGCAATACGATAGATTATGTGAAGGAGCAGTGCACAACCTATACACGCTACAATGCTGCAGCTGTTACCAAAAGCCTGATGCGTATCATGGACAACGCACAGCAGGTAAACCGCAATATCGGCTATGAAGGCTCGGCTGTAGATGAAGAACGGCTTCGGTTCTATGCGCAGGAACAGCGGTTGACCGGCATTATTCTGCTGGACACAGATGGAAGAGTGCAGTGCGAGTATAACGGTGATCTGCTGAATTTTCTAACACTGCAGGAGTATATAGAGCGGAATACAGTGCTCGATGTGGTCAGGTATCCGCAGAAGACCTATGCTTCGCGGATTGACCTGCCGGACGGCTCCTATGTGGATATTTCGGCGTACGGTCGTACAGATGTGCCCGGTGTGATCGTTGTATACTATCACACCACTGCGGAGTATGCACGCAATTATACGCTGACCATACAGGGCTTGCTTGCGGGCTATAATACCAGGGACGACGGTGTGATTGTGGTGACAAACGGCGACCGCATTATCGCGTCCAACGACGAAGAACTGGCTGATACCAAGGTGGAGGACAGCCGGATTCTGCAGCAGATCAAGTCAAAACTGTCGTCCGCCGCGGTCGGACATTTCAAGTGCGATGGCAATGCCTATTTCGGTGGTCTGGACCGCAGCCGCGACTACTATATCTACGCCTATGTATCCGACCGTATGGTAGCGACTGATATGGTCAAAAATATGATGGCGGCGCTGATCATCTATCTGATCATGCTGACCGTGATTCAAATGTTCCGCAGGCGTTCCGCGCGGGAATATCTGGCCGAGCAGGACCGGCGCGAGCGGGAATTCCGCGGGCAGCTGATGGAATCCGCTAAAAAGGCCGAGCAGGCCAACCGCGCTAAGACTGAGTTCCTGCAGCGCATGAGCCATGATATCCGCACGCCGATTAACGGCATTCGCGGTATGATCGAGATTGCGAATTACTACAAGGACGATCCGGACAAGCAGACCGAGTGCCGGAAGAAAATATGGGATGCCTCCGGTCTGCTGCTTGAGTTGGTAAACGAGGTGCTGGACATGGGCAAGCTGGAATCCGGCGAGATCATGCTGGAGGAACGCGAGTTTGACCTCAAGGAACTGCTGGACAGTGTTGGCGTGGTGGTGGATAAGCAGGCGCGGGAGCGGGGCATTACGATAATAACGGATGGCTATCCGGTTGAGCACCGCTGCCTGTTCGGCAGTCCGCTGCACCTGCGTCGGCTGCTGATGAATATCATCAGCAATGCGGTCAAGTACAACCACGCAGGGGGCGAAGTCAGGCTGGGATGCCGCGAAAAGCCGAGTGCGGATCCGGAGACTGCACAGATTGAATTCACCTGTGCGGATACCGGTATCGGCATGAGCGAGGAGTTTCAGAAGCACGTATTTGAGCCATTTGCACAGGAACGGAATTTCGCTCGATCGGAATATGGCGGTACCGGTCTGGGTATGCCGATTGCGAAAAGTCTGGCGGAGAAAATGGGCGGCACGCTGTCCTTTGTCAGCAGACAGGGCGTAGGCACGACGTTTACGCTGTCGCTGTCATTCCGCATCTGCCATGCACCGGAGAAGCAAAACAAGCCGAAACGTCTGCTGCAGACCAGTTCTATTGCCGGACTGCATGTGCTGGTTGCGGAAGATAACAGGATGAATATGGAGATTGCTGAGTTTGTACTCAATGTGGAAGAAGCCTCCATCATCAAGGCAGTGAATGGTGAGGAGGCGGTACGCATTTTTGCCGATTCCAGGCCCGGAGAAATTGATGCGATTTTAATGGATGTGATGATGCCGGTGATGGACGGTCTGGAAGCGACGCGGCGTATTCGCGCGATGAAGCGTCCGGATGCGAGAACCATTCCAATCATCGCCATGACAGCAAACGCTTTCGCAGAGGACCGTCAGCTTGCCTTTGCTGCGGGCATGGATATGCATATTGCAAAGCCGCTGGAAGGCTCGGAGATGGTGGAAACGCTGGAGCGGTTTGTCAAATCCTCACGAAAATAGGAGCAGAAGCCCAAGAAGGATAATATGTAAAGGAAAAGTCAGCCGAAAACGGCTGACTTGAGGCTGTCGAAAAACTCCGTTTTTCGAGCAGCCTCTCGATTGAAACCACGCTTTCAATCGAATCTTGACGAAAAGCCGCGCCCTACGGGCACAATTTTTCGTCCCTTGTATAATTCCCGAGGTACACGCCCCCGGGAATTATGAATTTGCTGTGCAAATTCTATTTTATGCGTGCTGCCGCACGAAAAGTAAAAACGATAGATTGACTTTATCGACAGACTGAAGTCAGCCGGAAACGGCTGACTTTTCCTTTATAGTACAGTTCTGCTGCCCGTATTATACACACAGCGGAACTATTCGGCAGGATGGGAGTTCACATCAGCCTTTCCTTCGCAAGCAGGTGAGCGTAATGCTGTCTGGCGCGGCTTAAGCGCGCACGGCTGGCCTCGTGACTGATATGCAGATATTCGGCAATGTCCACACAGTTCAGATTCAGCTGATACCGCAGATACAGAATCTCCTTATCCGTGCAGGATAATTCGTTCGGCAGCAGGTCGAGCATGGGAAGGAAAATCGGTTCACAGCCAAGATCCTGAACGCTGTCCAGCGGCACCTGCACATACCGGCTCCGCCGTTTGTACTCATCAAGCGCGAGATTGGTCAGCACGGTGTGCAGCCAGCCGGGCAGATTCGGGTGCTGGCGCACCTGGTCAAAATGCGTCAGCAGGATGGTAAACGCCTCGTTCGTCAGCTCCTCTGCTGTAAACGGGTTGTGTGCAATGCGGATGGCCGCATACAGCAGCCGCTTGTAATTCCGGTCGTATAATTGGGAAAACAGTTCCTTGTCCTGTGTCGTCATAGATCGTTCACCTGATTTCTATCGGGTTATGTTACGCACGATACCCATTTTCGAGAGCAAAATCAATAGCGCGTTCCTGATTGGTCACTTTGCGTTCCTGCTCTGCAGCCGAATGTCCATCAATCTGCGGTATAATAGAAGCGGGGCAGCGGGAGACAGACCGCTTTGTGAAATATTGTATGCCGTGCTGCTTTATGGTATAGTTAGTTCAGAACACAACAGGGAGGAGCACTCATGCGTATTATACTGTGCGATGACGATACCGTATTCACGCAGGTCTTTGCAAAACGTCTGCTGACCGTTTTCAAAAAATACGGAATCACACCGGAGATCGTGTTCGCGCACACGGGCGTGGAAGCCTTGCGTGAGATTACATGCAGGCCGACTGATGTGCTGTTTTTAGATATTGATATGCCCGAAAAAGACGGCTTTTCGGTCGCGGAAGAACTGTCAGCCATGCCGTCGAAGCCGCTTATCATTTTTCTGTCCGGCATGGAAAATCTGGTGTATCAATCATTTGCGTTTCAGCCGTTCTGGTTTCTCCGTAAAACGCATCTGGAGGAACTGCCGCGGATAACCGAGAAAATGATGCAGCTTCTCAACAGCCGTCAGATTCACTACACGGTTACGATGAACGGCAGCAGCACCCGCATTCCGATCACGGAGATTGCGTATTTTGAGAGTCAGGGACATTATATCGTTGTGCATTACAACGAGAGGTCTCTGCGGTTCAAGGCACGTATGAGCGATATCGAAACGGCACTCAGCAAATACTTTTTCGTGCGCTGCCACGTTGGCTATCTGCTGAACTGCCGGTTTGTTCAAATCTGCAGCCGGACGAGCGTCACTTTGACGGACGGAACGGTCCTGCCGGTCAGCCGCGCCAAAGCAGAGGAAACACAGAACGCCTTCATGGCGTATATGAGGAGTCTGCGCCCATGAATTTCTGGTTTGAAATGGCAATTAACGCCGTAGAAGTAACCCTTATTCTGAGCTTCTTAGTGCAGTATTTCGGATACCGCATGGCCTGCCCGGCGAAATATATATGGACGGCACTCTTTGGTGTGCTGTCCTTCGGCAGTGTAGCCTTTTTCTCCTGGGGGCAGCTGTATGAAGGCTATGCAAGCTCGATACAGATACTGATCAACATTGCGTTTTGCTGTATTTTGCTGCGCGGACCAATCCTGCAGAAGATATTTGTTTCTGCATTTACGATGGGCCTTGTGGCTGTTATTGCAACTTTTACGGCACTGCTTGTTGCAAAATTGTCCGGAAATAATGTTGCCTTGCTGCTCAGTCGGTTTAATTCGGTTCGCATTATTTCGATTTTGATAACCAAATTGCTGTTTTTTGTAATCACGCGGATTATCCTGCGGGTGAAGGAAAACAGTCGAATCAAATGGCTGGATTTTATCCCGTTGGCAGCGATTCCAACGTTATCCATTATCACGATTACGCTGATGATGTACGCGGCGATACAGGAACCGCATATTCAAAATATTGTATTTTATGCGGTGTGCATCGTATTGGCGTTGAATATCCTGATTTATTTCCTGTTTGTTCGATTGGGGCAGGTCAGCAAAATCCAAACCGAAATGGCGCTGCTCGCGCTGCAGAACGAATGCCTGCAGGAAAACGCCAAGGACATTGAGAACATGTATGACACGGTTCGTGCGCTGCGGCATGACCTCAAAAATCATCTGCTCTGCATTTTATCCATGGCGGAAGAACGGGATCTTACGGGCATCGAGCAGTACACAGGGCAGCTTCTGCAGCAGCAGAATACCGTCAACAAGCTGATCATGTTTTCGGGCAACAAGGTGCTTGACGCGATCATCAACAGCAAAAGCGCAGCCGCGGAACGGGCGGGTGTTCGGCTGAGTGCTGTTATCACAACACCGCTGGCGGGTATTTCGCCGGAGGATATTACCATCATCCTCGGCAATGCGCTGGACAACGCGATTCGTGCCGCAAAAGACAGTCAGCGCAAGGTGGTGGATATTCATATTCAGCCGCAGGGAGCATACAGCTCGATTGTGATTGCCAATGATATCGCACATCCGGTGCTGTCGGATAATCCGGCACTGCGTACCACGAAAAATATCCGGTATCGCCACGGCTTCGGCATTCAGAATATGCGGCAGGCGGTGGAACGTAATCAGGGACTGATTCGGTTTTACGAGCAGAACGACCGGTTCATCTGCGATATTCTGCTCCTTAACGTGTAAAGCAGGAACGAATAACGACTAAGCAGGAACAGTCGGTTGTAATTTCAGTGAAAAGCAGTTATCTTACAGATAGACCATGACAAACGCAATTTGCATAGGGTATCTGCTTAGATAACTGCTTTTGGAGGCGATTTAGATGATTCATTGAAATTGTAGAATCGGTAAGGTATGGATAGCGGTTAGAGAACAAACAGGGAGGGTTGAATGATGAACAGATTTCGGAAAATACTGAGCACCGCGCTGGCAGGCTGCATGACGGTCTCTGCGCTGATGATGAGCGCCGGTGCGGCGAATACCGGCACGGCAGCCGCATGCGAGAAGGTCATTTACGGCAGTCAGGCGTGGACGGTGAATTGTGCGGCAGCCATTCAGCACAGCGACGGCACAGTAGAGCAGGTAATGGAGTTCTCGACGCTGTATCCCGGGGGGACAGTGCCGAAGCAGACGGCTTCGGTATCGAGTACGGCACTGGATGAGGAGGCAGGGGGTAATTGAAAATGTGGGAAAGAGCTGAAATCTTTGGGTTTCAGCTCTTTGGGTGATGCGGAAATTGTGCTTTTGCTGCTGATCGGTAGCATATGTCCTGAAACGATATCCTGTCATCCTGAAACTCGTTAAAAAGGTGCTGAACCTGCACTAAAATCAGCGCTAAAATGAAGCGTTTCGATTTTGGTAGACAGCAGTGGTAGACACTGGTTTTTCACAAATTACATCATAAAACCAAACACCGTAAAAAGTATAGAAAAAGAGCTTCAAACATAAGTTTGAAGCTCTTTAACTTGGTGCGGATGGGGGGACTTGAACCCCCACGTCCTTGCGAACACTAGCACCTGAAGATACGATTTTTGTGCATATAACCAGCTGCAAAATGAATAGAACGAGTATAAAACTTGATTTTTGTGCTGAATATGCGTTGGTTTGATGAAAAAACACAATTATCAATACTGAAAAATTCGAGAAAAAACCAGCAGGAAATCGGTATATTCTGGTAGAAAATCTATTTTGCAGAGGAAATTTTGCTTGGAAATACAATCTATTAGACACATATTAGACAGCTGTGCGTCTATACGGCAATGGGAATTACTCATTACTTTACCCATAAGCAAATCATCCGTCATAGATACTCGATCATGACGAACGCCTTGTGAGCCGTTAGAGCTGCTCACGCAGCTACTTTTCCTCCAGAAGCATCTCCGGTGTCGGCGGCTTTTGCAGGACTGCATTTTCAATTCCATTCTCACAGTCCAGGGAATATTGCGCCTTATAGCGATACATCTTCCGCTCATAGGCTGCTTCAGCTCGCTCGTCAGCCTGAAACACTGCGTGTGCTTCATCGGTTACTTCCAAAAAGGAATCTGTTTTATAAATATCGGGATACAGATCCCGAAGATTGATTTTCTGCATTATGTACCTCCATTTCGATTCATGGGTGGTTAACGGGTGAATCGAATGGAGGCGGGGAATGGCATCGGTATACCTCTGGACACTTCCTGAAAAATCGACAATCAAAATTCGAGATCATGAATATTTAGCGATTCGATGTTTCCTCAAGCCACAAAATAAGAAGTCCTTTTCCATAGCAAACGCTGGGAAAGGACTTTTTATCATCGCGTAAAACATATATTTTCATAAAAAAGCACCACAGGAGTCGGAAAACACAGTTTTTCTGCATTTTCCAACTTCATGCGATGCAAGAACAATCTCGATTTGGTGAAACCGATTCCGAATACGCAAAGCGATATTACTTCCAACCCGGAGCTCTAGATTACTTCACTTACAGTGATCTAGCTGCAATGAAACATTAGCCACACATGGAATTATTCACGATTCACGAAGACATTCAGGAACATCTGGCTGATAAGAATCAAAAATACAAGTAGTGCCCACAGATGTTGTCGCTGCCACTATGGCAAGTGTAGCAATAATCTGTCCACTGTGCAGCATGCACCAATTAAGAATTTTTTTCATAGTAGATTTATCTCCTTTTCTGTGTGTTTTTGATCAATTTTATTTTTCCAGCAATCATTGTAAAAGACGCTAAAAAACCACTAACAAGATAATATGCAATATATGTATTGTCCTTCCAATACAGAAAATACAAAATAAATACTGCTGCATTTAATACAACGATACATACGCTTCGTTGACGGCTTTTTTTGCGCCGCCTTTGCGTGAGATTTTTGTTAATAGCTTCCACAGGAGACAGGAGATAAACAAGCAAAATCTCAGTTATCATCATTACTCCAATCAGGCTTGAATTGGCAATAGAATTTAAATAAATCGAGCACAAATAGATACATAAAAATACCATGCTATAGTTCAAATGATTGTCGGCATGATAACCACCCGCGAATAAACGCATGGGTATAAACCCAAGAAAAAAGAACCCGACATACGACCACTGATGAAGCAGTATTGAAAAAAGCATGATCACTCCAGTATTTATAGCGCTGGAGACAAGAAGTTCCAACCCATAAATGCAAACTGATACCTGAACTGTAGGAATTATTTTTTCCCTTTCGAGATAGCTACAATATGCTTCAATCATATTTCTCATAGAAATAAACATTCGCCCTCCCTCTGTACAAAACATGCTATACCTGATATAAAAAGTATAATTGATATGTAGATTATTACAATATCTTCGCAGAGTTTGGTCGTTTATTTGCAGTATATAGTTGAAAAGATACTTTTACTATTGTAAAATAGTAGTATGAGTCGCTTCTAAAGTGTAAGTATACTATTTACAATAATAGTATTGCTATACCTGAGGTGATAATAATGGCCATTCTTGGGACGATGATTCAGACAAAAAGAAAAGAACTTGGGCTATCTCAAGAAAAACTCGCAGAAAAGATTGGAAAGACAGCCGGTTATGTCGGGCAAATAGAACGGGGTATCAGTTATCCTTCTTATTCCACATTGCTTCAGCTTGTTGAAGTATGGGAGATTGATGCTCAAGCATTGTTTAGCACTAATGATATCAATACCGATGAAAAATTTAAGCATGAGTGCACGCAGATTTTTTCGAGGCTTTCCCAAAAGCAACAACAATTGGCGCTCGGGATACTGAAGCTAATCTCAAGAAGTGAATTCTAAACGGAGTAATTTATGCAAGTTGCAATATGTGATGACGAGGAACAAGAGCGCGAGAGTATTGTGGCTCTATTAAAACAATATGCGCCAGATCTTGTGCCTGTATGTTTTTCATCTGCAGATAATCTGTTGCAGGCATCTCGGGATACTTTTTTCCCTTTGATCTATCTGGATATCGAAATGGATAGCACCAATGGTTTTGACGCGGCAGAGGAATTGATGGCGAAAACCGTAACTCCATTGATCGTGTTCGTTACAAAAAGCACTACATATACGGTGCGTGGATACGATGTGGCGTTTCACTATCTGGTCAAGCCGATTTGCGAACAAAAGTTTGCAGAAGTTCTGGAACGAGCACTTCACATCCTCACACCCAGATATTTTTGCTTTTCTTCCGAAGGTGTGCTGCAGCGCATTCCGCTGCGAGATATTCTATATTTTGAATCTCAAAGCTATATGCTGCTAATCCATACGCAGCATATAACATATAAAACAAGACTCAGCCTGAAAGATGTAGAATCCAATTTATGCAAAGCGAGTTTCTTTCGTATTCATGCCAGTTTTCTGGTGAATTTGCATTATGTAGTACGCATATTCAAAACAGACGTGGAACTGCAAGATGGAACTCTTTTAAAAATCAGCCGTGGCAAGAAAAAAGCCTTTGATTTGGCATTCACTGCATTTTTGAGGGCGAATATATGACTTTATTTATTGAAGCTCTCAGCGGAGTGATGGATACAGCCTTATTATATTTATTCGCTTCCGGATTTTTTACAAAATATCGTAGTGAAAAAGTTTTTTCAAAGTATTTTGTATTTTGCTTTGCTATCCTGATTATTAGTTGTGCTCCCCTCACCGGAATCATTCGCATGACAATCTGCTGGATTGCGATAAGCACTTTTTTATTTGCCACCTATAAGAGTACGATTTCTCACGCAATTTTAATATCAACCGCTTTTGCAACGATAAGCGCCCTATCAGATATTGTGTGCGAATATCCATTTTTCTTTTTAGGATTATCCAGAGAACGTATTCTGACAGAAGGACTGGCGCGCTGCATTTTTATTATTCTTGCTAAAATTACGAATTCATTTGTAATTATTCTTTTAGTCGCCTGCTTCGGAAAAAAACGTCTGCTCGATATTCCTCTTCGAGAATTGTTTCCACTTGCGACCTGCCAGTTTTTCAGCGCGTTTATCTGTATTGTATCGTTGGAATTAGTCGATAAGGTGTCTCATTTTCTTTTATTATTGCTAACCTTCTCTGTTATTGGTATCCTATATATCAATATTGTTTTTTTCGCCTATATGCAGTTTATCCGCACAAATTATGAAAATGAACAGCGCAGACGCTTGGCAGAACAACAGCTGCAATCTCAGCTCGCCTATTACCAGCAAGTAAAAATCACAAATGAACAAACGCGCAGCATGTGGCATGATATCCAAAAACAGCTTACGGCTGTCACCTCTTTGATGGCAAATAATAATATGGCCCAAGCAAGTGCTTCGCTGAAACAGATTACACAGTCTTTTCGTGAAATTAACCGGATCGTAGATGTTGATCATCCTGTTGTCAATGCGATTTTGAATGATGCGTTACAGAAAGCGCAATCAGCTGGAATCAAAATACAGATGGATGTTTTTATTTCCCCACAACTTTCGTTATCGCCGCTCGCCTTGAGTATCGTACTCGGCAATACACTAGACAATGCAGTGAACGCTTGCAGCGGCATTACAGATACATCCGTAAAAAAAGTAATTGAGCTGACATTACGACAAAAGGCAGGCATTCTGTATTACCGTCTTTCCAATCCATATGATCCTGTGTTTTCAAAAAAGAAGCGACAGGGTATTCACGGATATGGATTAAAAAATGTTACTGAATGCATCGAACAGAATGGCGGAACGATACTGATCGAGCAGGCAGAAAACCAATACACAGTTGAGATTATTTTCAGTCTATAAAACAATTGCGCGTCGCAGAGACAACACTCTGCGACGCGCAATTTTTTTGCGAATATTAAGGCAACACCGCACAATGAAAACTGCGGCGCTTTGTGGAAATTTTGTGTCCTGACTTCGTTGCGATTTCACGGTAATACGTCAAGTATTACCGCAAAACCGCGCCTTGTCAGTACGCAAAATTTACTCACAAACCGCTCTTGTCCCATGATGCGGTATTGCCTTAAATCTAACCACATACGAAATCACCGTCACAAAGGACAATCTACATGGCAGCGTGTTTGTTTATCTACGAACGAACGTATACTTTGTGATGTGATACACACCGCTGTACGCTATTTACTGCAACAGCTATACCAAACTCTGCAAATCTATTGCCTTTTTTTGTACGAATGGTATAATGCAGACAGTTCCAAAAAACGACTTCGGTTTCCAAGAATTTAACCTTGAAATTATAAATCTGCCGAAAGTTGTTGTTCACTTGTGGATTCCGACTGGCCAGTCTTTTATCCAAATATGCAAAATTGTTTTCTTAGGTGTCCAACTTCATTTTACAAGCGACCATAGGAGATTAGAAATGTTTAAACTTCATAAATCACTGGCATTCTGCTTGATTTTTGTTGCTCTTTCCCTTATTATTCATATTCTTACTTTTTCAAATTTGCAGCTCTTATTTTATACGCTCCACCCCAAAGCAGAAGTATTACAGTCAAACCAAACTATGATTTTAGACGTGCAAACAGATAACGATACAGCCGGACTGCAATCCTATCGTGCAGGGCTTCCGTGGGACATTGGAACAATGGAACTGACACTTTCTTCAGCCGCAGTTTATAACACTCTGCCGCAAACGGGTATCATTGATCGCAGTGACCCGACATGGCAAAATCTACAGAAAACGCTGGATGCACAGAGCGCAGTACTGGCAATCAACATACATTTACGCAATATCAGCGCACGGCACGACCTCACACCACAACCCGACATGATAATTGATACCGAACAACCACCATATCGTTTTCTCATCAATTTCTTGGATTTGGATTGGAAAGACGATATCCATCCGAATGTTAAAAAAATCACGGATCCGTATTTTGAACAGTTTGATCCGGAACCTGTATATTTCAGCGGACATCCCATCTATACTGACAAGGATCAGCAAATACGCCGTCATTTCGAATTTGAATTATTGCCCGGACGTGAGGCGGACTATACTCTGCTTTATGTCGGAACAAGGGAAGCTTTGACGGATGCAGGTCGCGTGCTCAAGGCAGGCGTAACGCCAAATAAGAAATATGCAGTTTGTCTAACACCGTCCACAGGAGATGAACCATGAAAACTCTTCTTTTATTAGAGTGTAAAAAGGCCTTTCAAAATAAATACTTCAAAATGACATTGGCGCTTGCGCTAGCTGTTGCAATATCCGCTGGTCTTTATGCCGGTATTTCTGCTATGAACCGCATGAAAATTTATTGGGATTTTCATACACTGAAAGACGGCTCTATGGATCGAAATCCGGCTTTTTCTATGCTGACACTGTATAATACCTGGATTGGCGGCGAATTTACGACATGGGGACATAGCCTATTTTACTTCCTCTTGCCGATGTTCGCGGTGTTACCTTACGGTTGGTCGCTTGCAGAGGAACGCAAACGAGGCTATGCCAATCAGATGATCGTTCGGGTCGGGAGAAAAAAGTACTATGCGTCTAAATATTTGGCAGCATTTATCAGCGGCGCCACCGTCATTGTCCTCGCACTTACCGCCAATTATTTAACAGCGGCCTGCGTTGTACCAGCGTTACGTCCGGACGCTGCAGAGGAGCTTTACTATGCTGTACCGCCCGATCAATTCGGTGCATGGTTGTTTTGGAATCAACCGCTCCTGTACGATGTTCTGTATATTGTAATAGCATCCATTTTTGCAGGGCTGTGGGCATGTATGCCGATTGCACTGTCATTTTTTACGACAAAGAGGTTACCTCTGCTTTGCGTACCGTTTGTTGCTCTGATCGGATTTCAATATTTTGCAGATCAGATGATCGCGCCCGAATTCTATTTAGAATTATCTCCTCTTCGTTTTTTGCAGGTACATGAAACATATTTTGCAACACGCGGCATCATCATATTGGGGTGGTTCGCCGCGCTGATTGGCATTATCTGCATTATCACATGGCGGAAAGGAACCGGAAATGATGTTTTATAAGTTCATACGGTATGACCTGATGTATGGTCTGCTGTATCGTTGGCGGGCATATGCACTTACATTTCTGCTGTTCACGCTCTCGTGTTCCCCGATGATTTCACTACACCACCGTGCATCACAGACATTCGTGAACCTCCCCTCGTTCACCTACGGAGATCATATTCTCTACTTGTTCGCAGGCATGAATCCATCTTCCGGAGAACGATTTTTCTTGCCGACGTTATGGATTTTTGTCATATTGCTGTTTTTATATTTGACGCTCTATTATCCATATCGTGAGCTAATGGGGTTCGGAAAGCAGATGATCGTGCTTTCACAGCGTCGCGTTTACTGGTGGATCTCTAAATGCGTTTGGGCAGTTAGCAGTGCATTTCTTTATTCTGTGGTACTTGTCGCGGCGGCGCTGCTGTTCGCCTATTTCACGGGTGCAGAAAGTTGCTTTGCCGTCAGCGAACTTTTTCCATCTTTTCTTCCATTTGCAGCAGATAGTCTGCATGCGTATCCGTGGAATCTGTTTTCTTTTTTTGCTGCGGTGCCCTTTGTTTTTATGCTATTGGGGTTGTTAGAACTACTGCTCTCGCTGATTCTCCGTCCCATATTTAGTTTTGTGATAGTCAGTGCATATGTATTGCTCGGCACATATTTTAAGTTTCCTGTCTTTATCGGCAACTTCGCAATGGCTGCCAGATCTGAGGTATTCGTGTCTGACGGGTTTTCCCCCTCTACAGGAATCCTGATTTGCTGCTTTGGCAGTGTAATCACCATTTGCGCAGGCTGGCTTTATTTCAGGCGAATGGATATTATGAGTACGGGGCATTAGTATGAAATACTGTTTTGAGTTTTCGATTCAATCTACGACTCACCTACCGCGCGTTGCGCTGTGCTCAATTATACTCTGAAAGAAAGGCGGCCGTTTGTCTGCACTCTTTCATCTCTGTTTGTGCGGACGCATAACGACCGTATGGTTAATTAAAATGAATATACAATTTCACCATGTAACCAAAACGATTCACGGAAATCGCGTGATTGATGACGTATCAATGGAGCTTTGTTCCGGTACTGTTGTAGGACTGCGAGGCATCAATGGCTCCGGCAAGACTATGCTGCTGCGCTTATTGGCCGGCCTGATTTATCCCAGCAGTGGAACAATCACCGTAGATGACGCTGTTTTAGGAAAAACGATTTCTTCTGTGGAAAGCACCGGGCTGCTGATTGAGAATCCAGCCTTTTTGGATGACTATACCGGTTTCGATAATTTGAAAATACTCACATCCCTAAAAGGGAAGGTGTCGGATGATACGATTGCACATACGCTGCAATCAACCGGACTTGATCCGCAGGATAAACGTACCTATAAAAAGTACTCACTCGGCATGAAACAGCGTCTGGGGCTTGCCGCAGCATTTGTAGAATCACCACAGTTAATTTTGCTCGATGAGCCGACTAATGCGTTAGACGATGACGGAATTTCTTTGTTTCGCACGCTCGTTCAAACGCATCAAAAGCAAAATGCATTGATTGTTTTAGCATGTCATGATCTTGCAATCCTGCAGGATCTGTGCGATGAAATTTACACCATACAGGATGGCACGATTCAAGCACACACAAAGAAAAGCGATGAATGGGAGTTTCCAGATGCAACATAAAAAATTCATAAAAATTATTGTGTTTGGGATAGCAATTTGTGCGCTTGGGTTGCGAATTTGCTATGTCAATATTACCGCGGAGCACCCCCATGTGGAAACATATCAGATGAATGAATGGGTTGAACTGAACGGAAATTTCCAAGAAGAATCCGCAGAAGAAACGACCGGGTATGCCGTTCGGGTAAATTCTGCTCGACTCCTTACTTACAAAGAATTTATCGAACAGTATAACGGAAATATAGATTGTCTGCCGGAAAGCGCTCGACCGATTGGGATTGTCGATGTGGAAGTCAGCGTAAAAAACACAGCCAACTTAAACGGCTGGCTATCGCTTTATTATTATATGCTTACAAGCGCAGATCACACATTTACGTTGTATTTGAACAGCACTTTGTTTGAACTTGCTGCACCAAGCAGCAACGGAGAATTGAATATTCGCATTAAACCGAATAGCGAATATACGTTCCATATTCCATATGGATATTTTAGTGAACGAATTGATATTGCGCGGATGGACACAAAATACAACATGGTTGTTTCTCATTATCCGGTCCGGAAGGAATGCAACGTTTTGCTTCGTGAAAACTGAAGCATTCTTCACATGTGGCAAGCAATGCCACTGGATAGCCATTCGGCTTCCGGCGCTGCTTGTTGAGGGGGCTTGCCTGTCGTCTCAGTCAGCGTTGCTGATGGGAGTAAATGGAGAGAGGGGCAAAGCTGCCCCTCTTTTCCTATTTGCAAGCATTGAGGGAATCCGTTTGAGCAGATTCCCTCATCGTTATTAGTTTGCTATTGCTGCATAATTTCATATCCGTTCGGGCTGTTACGTCCATTTTGGGTATTATGGGAATATTGGAAACGAAAGTGATTTCACCGCCGAGCCAAATAACTCTGTACCGTAACATTATCTCGCCAGTGCGCGAGGTGAAGAACACTCGTGGCACGCAGGGCCAGTCGGTCGAGAATCCACGGCCGGCCCTGCTTGATCGCTAAATCCTTGTTCTTGCCGCGCAGGACATACGGCTGGTCGAAAAAACTCAGTGGTTCGAGATGGCCGCGATGCTTCTTGTTGAGCTGATGCCATTGGGTCGCAATCTCTTTGTACAACTCCTTGCGGAATTTCGGGTTTTTGGCTTGTTCGGTGTAGTACGCACAAATATTCATTGCGTACTCCCGGCGCTGGCCATGATAATCGAAATTGCGGCCAAAATCTCCGGCAATGAATAATTTACGATGGGAGCCGTCGAAGAACTTTTCGACTTCGGCAATATCTTTATCACAGACTCGCTGCTCCTGATATTTGCCGCCCTTGCCCTTAT
>OKSH01001582.1_pt1 | contig 19686 bp, 19 predicted proteins | sample 1601231 | NCBI WGS metagenome assembly OKSH01 (sample SAMEA3541596, study PRJEB24748) | human gut metagenome | biome: human gut; feature: human-associated habitat; material: faeces | place: China | collected 2012 | reverse complement strand
ATTTTTTAAAAATAAAAGATAAAGGAGGAATAGATGAGAAAAAAAATATTATTAGGAGTTTTAGCACTTTCAACAATTATCACTGCAGCAGGGATAGAGGATGTAATGAATGAAGTAAATAATAAGTATGGATATGCTTCTGGAAATTTAAAAATAAGTGCTGAAGTGGTAGCACCTATAACTTTGGAGGTTGAAGAATTAGATTTTGGAACTGTACCTATGGGAAAAATTAAAGATACCCCAATGAAAGAAGGAAAAATTAAAATAAAAGGAGCAGCAGGAAAGAATGTTCAACTATTTTTCTATCCAACAGGAAGTGGTTCAGCTATAGCTAATGGAGGAATGCTTACAAAAAATGTACCAATAGAACTAATTAATACAACTAATAAAGATAGTAAGATAATATATTTACCTAGAATATTAGATGAACATGTTGATTTAAATACTAATACAGTAGCATTAGTTGATGGAAGTAAAACATTAATAGTTACAGGGTCTGTTGATGCAGCAGGAGCTCAAGATTTAGGAAAGTATGAAACAAATATGACTGTTAGAGTAAAATATCAATAATTTTTAACTAAAGGGCAAGAAATCATTTATTTTTAAAATGAAGTGATGAACTGCCCTATTGTTTTTTATAAGATAAGATGATATAATACTTTCATAAGTTATTTAATAAAATTAAGGAGGAACAAATGGCAGTTATAGAGATAAATCATCCATTAATTCAACATAAGTTAACAATTATGAGAAGTGTAGATACAGATACAAAATCATTTAGAGAAAATTTAAATGAGATAGCAAAACTTATGACATATGAGGCAACAAAAAATTTAAAATTACAAGATAAAGAGGTTACAACTCCACTTATGACAACAACAGGGTGTGAGTTACAAGATAGATTAGCTATTGTTCCTATCCTAAGAGCAGGACTTGGAATGACAGATGGTATATTAGACCTTATGCCTACTGCTAAAGTTGGACATATAGGAGTATATAGAAATGAAGAGACTTTAGAGCCAGTATATTATTACTGTAAACTTCCTGTAGATATTACATCTAGAAAAGTAATAGTAGTAGATCCTATGTTAGCTACTGGTGGTTCAGCTGTATATGCTATTGACTACTTAAAAAATAGTGGAGTAAAGGATATAATATTTATGTGTTTAGTAGCTGCTCCAGAAGGAATAGCAAAATTATTAAACAAACACCCAGATGTAGCTATATATACAGCTAAAATTGACCAAGGATTAACAGCAGAAGGATATATCTATCCAGGACTTGGAGATTGTGGAGATAGAATATTTGGAACTAAATAGTTTGTAAAGTTGGGGGCAAAAGCCCCCTTTTTTATTATCAAAAAGAGTCTAATTCCTCAATAGTATTTTTTAATATTTCAATTCCTCTATCTATATCTTCAAGTGAGCATTGAGCAAAGCTTAATCTAATATAATTAGGAAAATCATTAGAAAAAACAACTCCTGGAATAATTTTAACTCCTTGTTTAATAAGTTTAAAATATACGGCTTCTCCAGTTATATTATTAGGAAGTTTTATCCAAAAAGAGAGCCCCCCTTGAGGTTTAGAAAAAGAAATTTTATCTATATTTGAAAGTTTCTCAATGAGGAAGAGTTGTTTTTCTTTAAAATGAATTCTAAGTTTTTCAGTATACTCTTTCCAAATATCATTTTCTAAAAAATATTGAAATATTCTTTGATTTAATCCTGAAGTTGAAATGTCTGAAGAGTATGTAGCTCGAATAATTTCATTGATAAGAGAGTTAGGAGTTATCATAAATCCAAGTCTAAAACCAGGCATAAAAACTTTTGAATAACTTTTTATATAGATTACTCGATTATTATTATCAAAACTTTTTAAAGGTAAAATTTTTTTATTAAAATATATATCTGAGCTGCTGTCATCTTCAAGAATATAAAAGTTATACTTTTCAGCTAATTTTAAAAGTTTTATTTTTTTCTTTTCAGAGAGAGTTATTCCAGTAGGGTTTTGAAATATTGGTATTGTATAGAGAAGTTTTATCTTATTAAATTTAAGAAAACTTTCTAGCTCATCTAAATTGATTCCATCATCTTCAATTGAAATCTTTTTTATAGAAGCTCCACTATTTAAAAAACTATTTACTGCTCCTTTGTATGTAGGATTTTCAAGAACTACAACATCTCCATTTTGAATTAAAATTTGGCTCAATAGATTAATTCCTTGTTGTGCCCCTGATATAATTTGAATATTCTCTAAGTTTGTAAAAATATTAAAACTTTTTAAATTATTAACAATAGTTTTTCTAAAGTTAATATTTCCTTGTGGAATTTCATAGAGTAAGGCTTTTTCCCCATCAGTATCTAATATTTTATTAATACTATCTTTTAAAATTTCAATGGGGAAAAAATTACTTTTAGGAGATGCAGAAGAAAAATCAATTGTACAATTTTCATTGAAGTAATTATATTTAAAATCTTCATTTGCCATATAATCTTCAGAGTAAAAAATATGTTGATTCCTATTATTTTTTATAAAAAAACCACTTCCTTTTTTACTAGCAACATATCCATCTTTCTCTAATAGTTCATAAGCTCTTATCACTGTAAAAATACTTATATTAAAATCCTTTGCTAATTTTCTAATACTAGGAAGTTTAGATAAAATTTTTTTATCTTCAATATCTTTTTTTAAAAAGTTATATAGTTTTAAATATAGAGTATCTCCAGGAAAAAGTTTTAAATTATCCATTATTTTTCTCCTTTTAAAATTGTTACGGTACAATTTTAAATGAAAAAATTGAATTTATAACAAAGATATGTAATAATACTTTTATAAATAATATAATTGTACCGGTACTCTTATTATAATATGAATATAAAAAATAATAAAGGGTGATAATTATGTCAAGATATGAGCTTAATAAAAATTTAGCACAGATGTTAAAAGGAGGAGTAATAATGGATGTTACTACTCCAGAGGAAGCAGTTATAGCTGAAAAAGCAGGTGCTTGTGCTGTAATGGCTTTGGAAAAAGTCCCAGCTGATATAAGGAAAAATGGTGGAGTAGCAAGAATGTCAGACCCTAAGATGATAAAAGAGATTCAAAAAGCTGTTTCTATTCCTGTTATGGCAAAAGTTAGAATTGGACATTTTGTAGAAGCTCAAATATTAGAATCTTTAGAGATTGATTATATAGATGAAAGCGAGGTATTGACTCCAGCAGATGATAGATTTCATATAGATAAAACTAAATTTCAAGTTCCATTTGTATGTGGAGCAAAAAATTTAGGAGAAGCTCTAAGAAGAATACAAGAGGGAGCAAGTATGATAAGAACTAAGGGGGAACCTGGAACTGGTGATATAATAGAAGCTGTTAAACATATGAGAAGAATGAATGAAGAGATTAGAAGAATAAGTTCAGTAGAAGAATCAGAATTATATAATATAGCTAAGGAGTTAGGAGTTCCATATGAGTTATTAAAATATGTCCACGAAAATAAAAAGTTACCAGTAGTTAACTTTGCTGCTGGTGGGGTAGCCACTCCAGCAGATGCTGCTCTAATGATGCAATTAGGTTGTGATGGTGTTTTTGTAGGATCAGGAATATTTAAATCAGGAGATCCTGCTAAAAGGGCAGCAGCAATAGTAAAAGCAGTAACTAATTTTGATAACCCTAAGATATTAGCAGAGGTATCAGAAGATTTAGGAGAAGCTATGGTAGGAATAAATGTATATAGCTTAGGAGAGAAAGAAAAAATGTCTGATAGAGGTTATTAATTATGAAAATAGGAATTTTAGCTTTACAAGGAGCTTTTTTAGAACATAAAAAAATGTTGGATAAATTAGGAGCTACAAGTATATATATTAAAGAAAAATCTCAACTTGAAGAGGTAGATGGAATAATTTTACCAGGTGGAGAGAGTACTGCTATGGGAAAATTAATGAGAGAGTTTAATTTATTAGAACCTCTAAAAGAGAAGATAGAAAATGGAATGCCAGTATTTGGAACTTGTTCAGGGTTAATTCTTCTAGCTAAAAAATTAGTTAGTGATGATACAGTTCATTTAGGAGTAATGGATATAGCTGTAAAAAGAAATGGTTATGGTAGACAGTTAGGAAGTTTTAAATATTTAGGAAGTATCAAAGGAATAGAAAAGAAAATAGAAATGGTATTTATAAGAGCTCCATATGTAGAAACAGTAGGAGAAGAGGTTGAAATTTTAGGAGAAGTTGAAGGAAAAATTATAGCTGTAAAAGAAAAAAATATGTTAGGGATATCTTTTCATCCTGAGTTAACAGAAGATACAACATTACACAGATATTTTTTAAATATGGTAGAAAAAAATAGAAAATAATTATGATTTTAAAGAAGAAAAATTAAAGAGAGAACTGAAGTTTTAAAATTAACTTCAGCACTTAAAAATTTTTCTTCTTTTTTCTTTTCTTTAACTAATATAAGTGATAAAATTAAAAATAAAGATAAAGGAGAGAAGATGGGAGATAAGTTATCAGAGATATTAGCTCAAGGAGAGAAGAGAATAATAGGGCAAAATAGATATATAACCTCAGCTGTACTTATAGCTATTGTAGAAATAGATGGTAAAGAGTATATTATTTTAGAAAAAAGAGCTTTACATATTAGACAGGGAGGAGAGATATCTTTTCCAGGAGGGAAATTTGACAAAGATGACATTACAACTGAATATACAGCTATAAGAGAGACTATTGAAGAGTTGGGAGTAGCTAGAGAAAAAATAAATTTAAAAGGGAAATTTGGAAGTTTAGTAAGTCCTAATGGAATAATTTTAGAAGTATATGTTGGGTATGTAGATATTAAGAGTATAGATGAATTAAATTATAATATTGATGAGGTGGAAAAAGTTCTATTAGTACCTCTTGAATTTTTTCAAGAGAATACTCCTAGAATGGAAAAAATTGAGATGGAAAATAGACCTCTTTTTTCTACAAGTGAATTGAGATTACCAGCTAGATATGGAAACTCTTGGTTAGGAAGAGCTAGAGAGGTATATTTCTATAATTATCAAGGAGAGATTATCTGGGGACTTACTGCAGAGATTATTCATGAATTTGTTAGTTTGTATAGCTTATAAATTTATTTTCTATTTAATAAAATATACAAATATGATAGAATATAAGAGGATATAAACTTGCTATATGGGAGGTAATATTATGATTTTAAGTAGAGAAACAGCAGCAAGAGTGATAGAAGAATTAAAACTACAAGGGAAAAAAGTAGTATTTACAAATGGATGTTTTGATATTTTACATGTGGGACATTTAAGATATTTAAATGATGCTAAAAAACAGGGAGATGTTTTAATAGTTGGAGTAAACTCAGATGAATCAGTAAGAAGATTAAAAGGACCAACTAGACCTATAAATAATGAGATAGATAGAGCAGAGATGTTATCTGGATTAAAAGCAGTAGATTTTACTCTTATTTTTGATGAATTAACACCAATAGAAACTTTAGAAAAAATTAAGCCATCTATTCATGTAAAAGGTGGAGATTATACAAAAGAGCAATTACCAGAAACTGCCACAGTAGAAAAAAATGGCGGAGAGGTAATAATCTTATCTTATGTTGAAGGAAAATCTACAACTAACATAGTAAATAAGATACAATTTAAAAATGAAAAGGAAGATGATGAGGGAGGAGAGAATGAATAAAATTCTCACATTTAATGAGTTAAATAATCTAGCAGAAAAATTAGCTGATTACTCTTGTGAAAATACAGTGATAGCTTTAATAGGAGATTTAGGTACTGGAAAAACTACATTCTCTCAACATTTTGCTAAAAGATTAGGAGTAGATGAAAATATAAAAAGTCCAACTTTTAACTATGTATTAGAGTATTTAAGTGGAAGATTACCTCTATACCATTTTGATGTATATCGTCTAGGAGAAGCAGAGGAAATATATGAAGTAGGATATGAAGACTATCTAAATAGTAATGGAATACTTCTTATAGAGTGGGCTAATATAATAGAGAGTGAGTTACCAAAAGAGTATATAGAAGTAAAATTAAATTATCATGGTGAAGATACTCGTGAGGTAGAATTGAGATATATAGGAAATGAGGCAAAAGAGAAGGAGATGTTAGAGTATGTTGGTTTTAGCTATTGATACAGCAACTAAGATAGGAAGTGTCTCTCTATTTGATGATAAAATAGGAGTTATTGGAGAGTTAAATCTCTATGTAAAAGTAAATCATTCAGCAGTTATTATGGAGATGATAGATAATCTTTTTAAGATGACAAAACTTTCTATAAAAGATGTAGATAGAGTGGCTGTAACTGTTGGACCTGGGTCTTTTACAGGAATAAGAATAGGGGTAGCTGTAGCTAAAGGGCTATGTTATGGAACAAAAAAAAGTATTGTAGGAGTAAATGAATTAGATTTATTAGTTCAAAATACAGAGTGTGGAGAAGGGGTAATAGTTTCACTTTTAGATGCTAGAAAAGAGAGAGTATATTATTCAATCTATGAAAAAAAAGAAGGAATTAAAAGAGTTTCAGAGTATAAAGATGGAGAGTTAAGAGATCTTTTAGAAGAGTTAAGAGACAAAAATGTAATCTTCTGTGGAGATGGAGCTATTGCATATGAAAAAATAATAAAAGATGTATTAGGAGAGAAAGCAAAAATAGTTTCAAAAGGAAACTCTATACCTAGAAGTGTTTTAGCAGGGCAGATGGCTATTGATATGCAAGAAGATAACCTATATACATTAGAGCCATTTTATGTAAATAAATCTCAAGCAGAGAGAGAAAGGGAAGAAAGACTAAAGAGAAATTAATTTATTTTAAAATAGTTATGGGAAGAGATAATAGATAATTTAAGAGGTGAAGGAAATGTTAGTGAAAAAATGGAGATGTACAGTATGTGATGAGTTATTTGATTTTGATAAAAAGCCAGCAACTTGTCCAGTTTGTGGAGTAGGACAGGAGCTTTTTGAATTGGTAGAAGTAGAAGTATCAGAAAATTCTATTGCAAAAGAGATTGATGTAGTAATAATAGGTGGAGGAGTAGCTGCTGTAAATGTAGCTGATTCTATCAGTGCTAAAAATAAATTAGCAAAAATAACTATCATTTCAAAAGAAGGATACTTACCATACTACAGAACAAGACTTACAGAGATATTAGATAATGATATTCCAATGGAAAGAATGGAGATAAAAAAACAGTCTTGGTATGATGAGAGAAATATAAAAGTGATGTTAAATGAAGAAGTTACATCTATTTTAAATGGTGAAAAAGCTGTTATTCTTTCTAATGGAGAGAAATTAAAATATGACTCATTAGTAATAGCTACTGGAGCAAAATGTTTTGTACCTCCATTTGAAAATAAAGACTTAGAGGGTGTAAGAGTAATAAGAGAACTAAAAGAAACTCTTGAAATAAAAGAGGTAGCTAAAAAATGTAAAAATGTAGTAATAATCGGTGGAGGAGTTCTTGGATTAGAAGCTGCTTGGGGAATAAAAAATCTTGGGGCTAATGTAACTGTATTAGAAGTTATGCCAAGAGTATTACCTAGACAATTAGATGAAAGAGGAAGTTCTCTATTAGAAAAGATGATAAAAACTTCAGGAGTAAATATTATGACTGGAGTAGAGATAAAAGGATTTGCAGGAAATGGGAAAGTAGAAAAAGTTCTTTTAAAAGATGGACAGGAGCTAGCAGCAGAACTTGTAATAGTAAGTGCTGGTATACGTCCTAATCTAGAGTTTGCTGTATCTTCTGGAATAAAAATAGAAAGAGGTATAGTAGTAAATGAAAGAATGGAAACATCACTAAAAGATGTATATGCTTGTGGAGATGTAGCTGAATTTAATGGGAAAATAATAGGACTTTGGCAAGTAGCTATGGAGCAAGGAAAAGTGGTAGGTGCTAATATTTGTGGAGAGGAAAAAATATATGCTGAACAAGTACAACCACTTAGCTTCGAAGGAATGAATACTCAACTTCTTTCTATTGGAGAGATAAAATGTGAAGCTGATTGTAGAGAGATAGTAGAAGATTATAATGCAACAAGAGATATCTATAAAAAATTCTTCTTCCAAAATGATATTTTAAAAGGAGTAATTTTAGTAGGAGATATTTCTAAGTCAGTAGCTGTGATAAAAGGAGTAAGAGAGGAGATTAGAAAAAATCAGATTATAACTAAATTATATAATTAGTACTTGATTTTTTCCAATTTTAGTGTAAAATTATAGGAGAGCAATTTCTAACTACTAAAATTAAGAATTTTCAGAAATTAGGAGGAAGAATTGAATACTTTTATAAATTTAGATGATACAACTTTTGTAGAGCAGCTAAAGAAAGAAAAAGGGCTTGTAATTTTAAACTTTATTGCAGATTGGTGTGGACCTTGTAAGATAATGAGTCCAATTTTAGAGATGATAGCTAAAGAGGAGTGTATAAAAATATTTAAAGTAAATGTAGATGATAGTCCTAACTTAGCTGTTGAATTTGGAATAACAAGTGTTCCTGTTACAATGTTTATGGATGGTGGGAATAAGATTTGCCAAATAAATGGATTAAAATCAAAAGAGGAGCTCAAAGAAAAATTATATGAAATAAGATAATGAAGGCTGACTAAATAGTTTTACTATTTAGTCAGTTTTTATTTTTGTAGAAAAAATGAAAAATCTATGTAAATTATTGTATAAATATGGTATAATTACCTAATAATATTTAGTTTTAAGAGAGGATTACAACTATGAGAGATAGGATAAGATTAGCAATAGCATTTATAGTTGTTTCGTTAACTATATTAGGTTTGGATAACCTACCAGTGATAACGGACATTTCCAACTCTGGAATAGAACTGAAAAAAGAGAGAGAAGGTTCTATCTTAGCTGGCACGGATGAAGTTGAAATAGATTTAATAAATAATATAATGAAATCTAATAATGGATTAAATCTTAAGCAGGGAGATTTAGAATTAAAAGCCTATGATTTAAAAAGAGATATAGATAAAAATAGAGTTTATGTAAATGGTGAGTTACAAACTTTATTTTCAAATGAACAAGGAGATATTAGTTTACAGTCACTAAAAGGTGGAGAGGTAGCACTAGACGGAAGTGAAGGAACTTTTTATAATAACTTTGGATATTTAGAAGTAGGAAAAATAACTGGTGCTGAAAAACCAAATGATAGAATATATTTCGGTGGAGATAAGGTAGAGTATAAAGATAAAAAAATATATATTAATGACGGTTGGTTAACAACTGATTATAATATAAATAAAACGAGAAATCCCAATGATGCGGGGTATCACTTTTTAACTGAAAATATGGTAATAGAACCAGAAAAGCAGATTACTTTAAAAAATAGTGATTTTTATATTGGAGATGAGAGTAAACTTCCTTTTAGATTTCCATGGTTTAGAGCAAATATAAGACAGGGATCTATGGTTCCATTATTTCCAGAGTGGGGAGATGATGATTACTATGGATGGAATACTACATGGGGATTTCTTTATGGAGATAGTGGAGATAAATATGTAGGTGGATTTGCTCCAAAATTTGCAGATAAAATGGGCTTCTTAGTGGGAAGGTGGGAAAATTGGTATAAAACTGAAAAATTTGGTACTATGAAACTAGATATTGATGATTGGTTAGTATATTCAAAAGAGGATAGTATAGATAAGAGCAAGGCTACTGATGGAGAATTATTATCACATGAAGAGAGAGAAAAAAGATACAGAATAAATTATACTCATGAATATAATGGAGAAAAGGGAAAATTATATTTTAATACTATCAATGCTACTTATAATATGATTCCTAGATTAGATGATATAGTAATTGATTATACAAACCATGGAAATAAGTTTGGAGATACTGAAGCAGAAGGAATGCGTCCAGATTTAACAAATACAATGAGTTTTTTTAGTATGGATGCTGATTTGAAAAACCTAGGAGAAAATAAGGATATTACCTTAAAAAGTAGATTAAAACTTACTGATGATAAAAAAACATATGCTCTTATGGTGTATGATGATATTGATGATATCTCTTATGGAAGTAGTATAGATAATGATTTATTCAGTCAAGTAGAGCTAACAAAGGATAATGCTGATTATAAAATAAGTGGATACTATAATTATCTATATGATATGGATCCAGGTTCTACTTTTAATGATACTCAGTCAAAGGCTGAAGATTTTGGATTTGAGTTTTTAGATAAAGATACTAAAATTGGATTTACTTATGATGAGAAAAATGGAGATAGATTTAGAAGATTAGGACTTTGGGAAAGAGACCCAAAACTTAATAATCTATTAACATATCAAAGTATGTATGGGACAAACTTTAAAGCTGATTACTCTCCAAGTACAGTAAAAGAGTACAATAGGTTTGATACAAAAGATTTAAGAGTATCTTTCGGAGAATATAATTTTTATAGAGATTATAAAATAAAAGCTGGATATGATTACTATTCTGAGATTAGAGAGTTAGATTTAGGAAATGATCCATTAAGAATGACACAAGCAGAAAGAACTGCTATCAATAGTGGAAAAGATTTGACTTCTGTTCCAATGGAAGACCAATTAATAAAAGGTAATTATAGAAGTAAACAATATAATAGATTTGAAGATATTATTTATAGCGACTTTGAACAACAAAGAGGATATGTAGATATATTTGATGAAACTACAAAATTTTCATTTGCTGGTGGACAGACTAAAGAGGAGTTCTGGGATAGAACAGGAATATATACAGCTGATGGCTATAGAAAATATATAAATGAGTCAGATTTCTATGAAGTAACTGCTGAAAGAAACGAGATAGATTTAGATGGTTTTGGAGAGCTTGCTCTATTTGGAGGAGTAAGATATGATGAGTATAGTAAGGGATACAATCCATATAGTAATAGCGGAAAAGGAAATTATGCAAGTGGAGAGGATTCTACTTTAAGGACTCAATTAAAATTAAACCATACTATGACTCTATTTAATAATGAGAATAAAATCAATAGAAATATAGATTTATCTATGGCTAATGATTTAACTCTATTCTATCAAAGATATGACTATGATTCTGGAAGTATAAACTTTGGTAGTGAAACAGATGGAAGAAGTGCTGAGTATATAAGATTAAAAAATAAAGATAATATCTATCAAGTAGTTGATACAGTGAGTACAACAGTAGGAAATACAGAAACTATCTATACAATAGATTACAAAAGAGCAGAAAATCCAGCTACTAATGAGTTAAATAATGAAGTTATTAAAAATAACTTAGAATTTAAAATAGATGGAGATAAATCTTTAGTACTTAACTATGGACAGGATAGAAAATATACTGATGAAACTCAAAGTGGAGAGAACTATAATTATTACACTTTTAGAGATTATGGTGTTACTTACTACCTTGGTGGACATAAATTATCTTATCAAAATAATAGTATAGATTCTAAAATTTGGGATATTAAATATTGGTATCTAAATGATGGAACAAAATTTTTAGCAGATAATGCCAAAGAAAAAATTAGACTAAACACTTATTCTTATGAATATACATTTGGAGATAATAAGTTAGGTTTAGATTTTAGTGAAGGTAGAGATGATAGAACAAACTATGATTCTAAAAATTATGGAAAAGAACTAGATGTTAAAAATCAAATCTATGGAATCTCTTTCTTAGATGGTGGAGATGAGATAGAAAACTATTATAGAGCTACTTATGAAACTTATAATCACAATGAACCAAATGCTAGAAATTTATCTTTAAATGGAAAAGATTATAATAGTCAAAACTCTGATGTAGTATCATTTAGATATGAGTATAGAGATAAGAGATTTACAGATGAAGAGCTTAGAAGATATGCTGAGATAGAGTATGATAAAGACTCTACTTCACTTACTCCACAAGAGATATATAGAGTAAGAGATATTCTAAGAAATAGAGAGAGAAATCATGTGGACTTTAAATTAAATAGAAGTATCTATGATGATTTTACAGATATGGCTGAATATAAACGTAACTTTAGAGTAAATTTAATGTTACAAAGAAATGAGGCTAGATATGAGAGAACAGGAGATTATTGGAACTCTCTTAAAGAGATACAAGCTGGAGTTTTCTATTCTCAAAATAGATTTGGTATAGGATATCAAGTAGATGAAAGTGCTGATTGGAAAGACAGTAAGTGGACAAAAATTGATAGAGAGCACAAACTTAGCTTTGTTACTAAAATAGGAAAACCAAGTGAAGGTTGGACACTAAAAACTTATGCTAAATTTTATGAAGATTTAACTGATAAAGTAAAAGATGATGAGAGAAAAAGAAAAACATCACTTGATGGCTTAGGTATAGAGATAGGAAAAGAGATGGGTTACTATCAATGGTCTTTAGCCTTTGAGAAACAATATGTTTTAAGTGCTAGAGATTATGAATGGAGAGCAGCTCTTCAATTTACACTACTTACATTCCCAAGCAATCCAATATTTGGTATTGGTGCTGATACTGATGCTAAAAAACATACTGAGCCACAAACATATATGTTTGATGGATTAAAAGTAAAAGATGTAATAGATTAGAAAAAATTGCAAAATTGATGATATAGGAGGAAAAATATGAAAGTAATATTACCAAGCGGAGACGTAAAAGAGTTTGAAGGAGAAGTAAACCTATTTACAGTAGCTAAAAGTATAAGTAACTCACTTGCTAAAAAATCAGTTGCTGCTAAAGTAAATGATGAATTAGTGGATATGTCAACTGTATTAAATGGAGAGGAGTTTAGAATAGAATTTATAACTCCAGAAACAGAAGAGGGAGAAGAGATAATAAGACACTCTACTGCACACCTTATGGCACAAGCAGTAGTTAGATTATTCCCAGGAACAAAAGTAGCAATAGGACCAGCTATTGAAAATGGATTCTATTATGACTTTGACCCAAAAGAGCAATTTACAGAGGAAGATTTAGCTAAAATAGAAGCTGAAATGAAAAAAATTGTAAAAGAAAATGAAAAAATTGAAAGAGTAATGATGACTAGAGAAGATGCTATAAAGCACTTTGAAGAGTTAGGAGAAGAGTATAAAGTAGAGATTATAAAAGAGATAGCTCAAGGTGAGATGTTATCTTTCTATAAACAAGGAGAGTTTATGGACTTATGTAGAGGACCTCATGTACCATCTACTTCTTACTTAAAAGCTTTCAAACTAAAATCAGTAGCAGGAGCTTATTGGAGAGGAAACTCTGACAATAAAATGTTACAAAGAATATATGGATTTGCTTTTGCAGATGAGAAAAAATTAAAAGATTATTTAACTTTATTAGAAGAAGCAGAAAAAAGAGACCATAGAAAACTAGGAAAAGAGTTAGATTTATTCTTCGTAAGTGAATATGGACCTGGATTCCCAATATTCTTACCAAAAGGAATGGCAATAAGAAATACTCTTATCAACTTATGGAAAAGAGAGCATACTCTTGCTGGATATACAGAGATAATGACTCCAATTATGTTAAATAAAGAGTTATGGGAAACTTCTGGACACTGGTATAACTATAGAGAAAATATGTACACATCTACAATAGATGAAACAGAATTTGCAATAAAACCAATGAACTGCCCAGGAGGAATTATTGCTTATAAATATCAATTACACTCATATAAAGATTTACCAATAAGATGTGGAGAATTAGGAACTGTACATAGACATGAGTTCTCTGGAGCATTACATGGACTTATGAGAGTTAGATGTTTCACTCAAGACGATGCTCATATATTTATGACACCAGAGCAAATAGAAGAGGAAATTATAGGAGTAGTAAACTTAATAGATAAATTCTACAGTAAATTATTTGGATTTGAATATCACATAGAATTATCTACAAAACCAGAGAAAGCTATTGGTTCTGATGAGATTTGGGAAAAAGCTGAATCAGCACTTGCAGGAGCACTAGAGAAAATAGGAAAATCATATAAATTAAATCCTGGAGATGGAGCTTTCTATGGACCAAAATTAGACTTCAAAATTAAAGATGCTATTGGAAGAACTTGGCAATGTGGAACTATCCAACTAGACTTCAACTTACCAGAAAGATTTGATATAAGCTACATAGGTGAAGATGGAGAGAAACATAGACCAGTTATGATTCATAGAGTTGTTTATGGTTCTATCGAAAGATTTATAGGAATCTTAATAGAGCACTATGCTGGAGCTTTCCCATTATGGTTAGCACCTACTCAAGTAAAAGTTTTAACTATCAATGATGAAACAAAACCTTATGCTGAGGAAATTTGTAGAACTTTACTAGAGAGAGGAATAAGAGCAGAGCTAGATGATAGAGCAGAATCTATTGGATACAAGATAAGAGAAGCTAATGGAAAATATAAGGTTCCTGTTCAATTAATCATTGGTAAAAATGAAGTTGAAAATAGAGAAGTTAATATTAGAAGAAGAGGTTCTCAAGAGCAAACTTCTATGAAACTTGATGAGTTTTTAGATATGATTGTTGACGAAGCTCAAGTAAAATTTGATAAATAATTTTTAAAATTTAATTAGAAATATAGTAGGTGTTGTAATTTTATGGTTACAACACCTTCTTTTCTAAATTTATATAAAAATAGGAGGTGAAAATGTATTTAGATAGAAATATAAAACTTATCTTAGATATTTTACAAGAAAATGGACAAGGATATATTGTTGGAGGGTATGTGAGAGATGTTCTTTTAGGCCTTGAACCAAAGGATTGTGACTTTGTTACAGATATAGAGTATGAGAAGTTATTAAATATTTTTAGTGAATATTCTCCTAAAGAGATAGGAAAACATTTTGGGATTATTCAGATAAAAATTGATGGAGTACACTATGAGATAGCTAAGATGAGACAGGATAAAGGAATTCCAAAAGATAGAAAGGAACAGGAGATAGAGTTTACAAAAAATATTTATGAAGATTTAAAAAGACGTGATTTTACTATCAATGCAATAGCTTTTGATGGAGAGAAATTTTATTATGGAGATAGTGATTCACAAAAGGACATAGAGAGTAAAACTTTGAGATTTGTAGGAGAATGTAAAAAAAGAATAGAGGAAGACCCACTTAGAATATTGAGATACTTTAGATTTTTAGCAACTAAAGATTTAAAACATTTAGATGAAGATGTTGAAAAAATTTCAAAGTATAGAGAATTATTACAAAATCTTTCAGTTGAAAGGATAAGAGAAGAATTTGATAAAATAATAACTGGAAAAAATACCTATAATATTTTAAAACTATTATCTGATAAAAAAATATTGGAGATAATTATTCCTGAATGGAAAGAGTGTAGAGGATTTAATCAAAGGAACATTCATCATATCTATACTGTAGATGAGCATATTCTACAAGCTTTAAAAGAAACTGACATAAACTTAATTACAAGACTAGCAATTTTTTTTCATGATATAGGAAAACCTAAATGTTTTTCATTAGGAGAAGATGGGAAAGGACATTTTTATAATCATGAATTAATTTCAGCTGAAATGGCTAAGGAAATAATGGGAAGACTAAGGTATGATAAAAATAGTATAGAGAAAGTTTATAGGATTATACAATATCACCTAGTTTACAGGATAGACAATGAAGAAAAATTTATAAAAAAGATGATGAATACATTAGAAAAAGAGGATATGTTAAGATATTTTCAGGTATTAAGAGCGGATAGAAAAACTCATAGACCTCCCTATAACTTCGAACAGATAGAGAGATTAGAAAAGCTTTATCAAGATATTGTAGAAAAAAATTTACCTATTTCAATAAAAGATTTAAATATAAGTGGAAAAGAGTTATTAGAAAATGGTTTTAAACAAGGGAAAAATATAGGGGAAGTATTAAAATATTTATTAAATCAAGTACTAGAATATCCAGAATATAATACTCAAGAACAATTATTAAAATTAGCTTTGGAATATAAAAAAGGAAGAGAATAGCTAAAAGCTCAACTCTTCCTTTTAATTTTAAATAAGTTCCATTCCTTTTTTTACTTTAAGGATAGTTTCATTGTCTAATAATTTTTCAGCCAGTGCAAAAGCAAAATTTAAAGCTAGTCCAGCTCCCATTCCAGTAATAAGATTTCCATCAGTAAAAGCTTTACTTCCATTGTAATTATATCCTTTCATTTCTTCTACAACAGAAGAGTGACAAGTTAATTCCTTACCTAAGAAAACCTCATTTTTAGCTAAAACGGTAGGAGCACCGCAAATAGCTCCAACAAATTTATTATTTTCAACATAATATTTTAATACTTTTCCAACTTCTTGAGATTCTCCAAGGTTAACATATCCAGGATATCCTCCAGGAAGAATAATCATATCTCCATCTGTAATATCTTTTTCTTTAAGAGTAGTATCACTAATAACAGGTACTTTTTGTGTTGAAGTAACCTCTCTATTATCAGTAATAGAAACAGTAACAACTTCAACTCCACCTCTTCTAAGAACATCTACAGGAGTCATAGCTTCAATTAATTCAAATCCTTCTGCTAAGAGCACATAAACTTTTTTAGACATAATAACCTCCTAGTTATTTTCAACAGTTAATTTACCTTGCTTAATCATAGCAAGTACAAATTGATGAGCATCTACAACAGCATTGCAATAAGCTGATTTAGTTTCTCCTTCAAAGAAAGCGTTTAGAAGAATTTGTTGTTGCTCTTCAATATTTGTTTTTAATTCTTCAACAGTAATAAGACCTTTTTTATACTCATCAATAAGGGCATCATACACCGTGTTAAATGTAGAATCGTATAGATTTTCCTCCCAAGTTTCAAAAACTGACATATTTATTCACCTCAAATTTAAAATTTCTAACATAGATATCTTACCATTTCTTAGTAAATTTGTCAACTTTCTAAAAAATAGATTGCTTAACTTATATTAATTTGAAAAGAGAAACAACACTTGGTACAAGTATCGGAACAATAATAGTAATAACAAGTCCAGAATAAAAAGCGATAATAGCTACATCTGGAGGATTACTTTTATTGATAACTGGTAAAACAGAATCCATAGCAGTAGCACCAGCAGTTGCAACAGATTCATAAGAACCTATTTTTTTTGCAATAAAAGGAATGAATAATATAGCAGAAAGCTCTCTTAAAACATTGGATAAAAAGGCAACTCCTCCTAAATGTGCATTGATTTTAGAAAGTTCAATTGCAGAAAAAGAATACCAACCCATACCAGAAGAGATAGCTATACTTTCTCCTAAAGATAATGAAATAAAGTAAGAAGCTATAGCTCCACCAATTAAAGAACCTAAAATTGTAATAATAGGTAATAAAAGTATTTTTTTACTCATATTTCTTAATTGGTTGAAAACTTCATTATTATTTCCAATATCCATTCCAACAAAGAATAATAGTAAAAAAAGTCCTAAACTTATAAAAGAATCAATATTTTCTAAAATAAAACCATTTTTAAAAAATAAACCACCAAGTATTCCTATGATTACTGAAATAATAATACCTAACATTATTTTCTATCTCCTTTATATACTAAAAAAACTACAAGAACACTAAAAAAAGTGATAAATAAAGTGATGATAATAGCTTGTATTCCTAATTGTGAAATATTATTTATAATTTTATCATCTGCACCAATTTTGTATCCCATAAAACAAAGTAAAAAATATAGAGCAAAATTTTGTAAATGACCTATTTTAGTTTTTAACTTATTTGGAATAAGCTGTTTTTTAGTAATAAAGAAACCTAATAAAATAATGATAATATATAAAATGATTGTTTGCATCTTCCCTCCAAGAATGTATATTATTTTACATTAAAAATAAATTTTGTTTTCTGAATGTAAGGAGAATCAGGAGTAGTAATAAATGCTTTATCAGGTAAAAATCTTAAAGCATCAGCATAGTTTTGAGTTTCAAAACAGATTCCCATATGTTTCTTACACTCTATTTTTTCATTTAATTTTCCAATTTCATATAAATAGTTTCCAGTATAGATGACTACAGCTGGTTGATTTGTGACTACTTCTAAAGTTCTACCAGAAACTTTATCTTCAAGAGAAATAACCTTTTCTCTACTATGTTTTAAGATGAAAGGATGATCAAGACCTTGATTTACAATTTTAATTTGCTCATCATCAGAATATAAAGAATCTTTTAAAAGAGTTGAATTTCTAAAATCAAAGGCTGTATTTCCAACTGATTTTATCTCAACAGGAAGAGTAGCCTCATCAACAGCTATAAATTCATCACAATCTAATTGAAGGTATTCATCAGTAATATCTCTTTTAAAATCTCCGCTAAGATTAAAATATGTGTGGTTAGTTAAGTTAAGATATGTTGGTCTATCACTAGTTCCATAATATTCTAGAGATAACTCATTTCCTTTTAAAATATATTTAACTTCAATTTTGACATTTCCAGGAAATCCTTCTTCCATATGTGGACTTTCTAAAGAAAGTTTAACTCCAATAAAATCCTCATCTTTAATCTCTTCAACACTCCATACTTTATGTCCAAAATTATCTATTCCACCATGAAGATTATTATTTCCATTATTTTTAGTTAATGTATAAGTTTCTCCATTTAATAAAAAAGTTCCATTACTAATTCTTCCAGCATTTCTACCTATAAGAGAACCAAAGTAAGGAGATCTTTCCTCGTAATCTTTTATAGAAGGTAGATTTAGTACTACATTTTCTAAAACTCCCTCCTTATTAGGAGTAGATATTCTCCTAAGAACTCCTCCGTAATTTATGATTTCAACTTCCATAAATTCATTCTTAAGAGTATACATTAAAACCTTTTCATTTTTTTTTGTAACTCCCCAATTTTTAACAGTTATTTCCATAATCTCACCTCAGTTTATATTTTAACATAGAAAGTATAAAAATGTAATTATTAAATAAAAAACTTACTAGCAAAAAGTTGGAATAAATTGTAAAATATATTAGTAAAAATGAAATATTAAGGAGGGTAAAAATGTATCCATTAAAATTTAAGAAAACATTAGTAAAAAAAGTATGGGGTGGAAGAAAATTTAATACAGTTTTAAATATGGAACTTCCAGATGATAATTTATATGGTGAGTCTTGGGAAGTAAGTTCTCATAAAGGAGGATTGTCATATATAGAAAATGGAGAGTATGCAGGAAAAACTTTAGTTGAAGTCATAGAACAAAATAAAGAAGAGATACTAGGAAAAGAGATAGTTGAAAGATTTAAAGGAGAGTTTCCATTACTTATAAAATATTTAGATATAAATGATAGATTATCAGTTCAAGTTCATCCTAGTGATGAGTATGCTCTTAGAGTAGAGGGAGAATTTGGAAAAAGTGAATGTTGGTATGTAATGGAAGCTAGCGAAGATGCTACACTTATTTTAGGAATAAAAGAAGGAATAACAAAAGAAATTTTTAAAGAAAAAGTTGAAAAAAAAGATTTTACAGATTTATTTAATACTATAAAAGTAAAAAAGGGAGATTTTATAAATCTATTACCTGGAGTAGTTCATGCAACTTTAGAAGGTTCTATTTTGATTTGTGAAGTTCAACAAAATTCAGATACAACTTATAGAATTTATGATTTTGATAGATTAGTCGATGGAAAATTGAGAAAATTACATATAGATAAAGCTTTAGATGTAATAGATTTTAAAGGAGATATCCAAGTTACAACTTCTGAAAGCAGACAAAAAATTTCATTGTTAGG
>OKSH01001577.1_pt1 | contig 19713 bp, 19 predicted proteins | sample 1601231 | NCBI WGS metagenome assembly OKSH01 (sample SAMEA3541596, study PRJEB24748) | human gut metagenome | biome: human gut; feature: human-associated habitat; material: faeces | place: China | collected 2012 | reverse complement strand
AGCACATCAGCCAGTTCCATCAGTACGGGGGAGATGCCTCCGGCCGGTTCCGGCGCCGGCGTACAGACCGCCAGGTCCATCCGCAGCGGTCCTGTCGGCAGGGAGACCAGCGCCAGCACCCCTCCGCCGCCCCGCTCACCCAGCAGAAGTGTCCCTTGATGGAGCTCCACGATGTGGCGTGCAATAGCGAGGCCCATTCCCGCGCCATCCCCAGGGGCCGGGATCCTTGCTTCGGCTTCTTTCGGGGGAAAGAGATCGTCCAGACAGCGGCCCTCTCCCCGGTCGCCCAGGCGGAGTACCGCCTGGTTTCCGCGGCGCTCCAGGGTCAGTACTAATTCCCCCGGATGAGCCGCTTTTGCCCCGTTGGAGATCAGGGTCAGCAGCAGCTTTTGGAGCAGGGCCGGATCACCGGGAATCAACAGGGAGGCCAGCCTGCACTGGAAGCGGAGCTGTACTCCGGCCTCCCGAAGCAGAAAGGCGGCCTCCTCCGTCAGCCGGCGGCACAGGCCTACCAGATCCAGCGTGACGGGGCGGAAGAGCGTCCCCTCCGAGCTGTCCATCCCCCGCATGAAATCCAGATTGGACAGCAGGCGGTACATTCGGAAAAAGCTCCGGTTGAAGGCGCTGTCATGCTCCTGCCCGGCAGTGCTCTGAAATTCCAGAAGGACCTCCTGAAGAAAACCACGCATCTGACGGACGAAGCCGTCCAGCTGCCGGTCTGTCAGGCCGGACTTGGGGGCGGGCCGCACCAGCAGCAGACTGCCCGCTGTTCCAGCCACCCGGCTGAACAGGTACAGAACGCCCTGGTGGGTGAAGGTGCCCGCCCCGTCCGGATCCTTCAGGGGCGTGGAGAGAAAGCCGGGAAGTTCCATCCCGGATCTCAGCTCCGGAAAACGGTGCATGGCAATACGGTTCAGCCTCTGCACCTTTCCATGCACAACCTCTATGGCACTGTCCGGAAATTGCTCCAGATTGGTGGTTTGATTGGCGTCAGACATAGTCCCTCCTGTGGCAGAGCCCCTTTGCGCAGCATATAGTCCCGTCTCTTCCATCTCTGCAAGCAATAGTTTGTGCCAGAATAGAACACAAACTTAATTGTAAAATTTAGTATATCAAAAACCGCTGTCAACCACAAGTGCGCTGTGAAAAATTGTTGCAGGACACGACATACGGCTTTCCGGACTGCCAAAGCGGCCCGCTAGCTTGCTCAGTCAACCCGAAGCTAAACAGGAATAGGACCTGCTGTTTTTTACATAAGATTTGGCTTATTCCTGCTGTATAGCTAATTCTTGAGAAAAAAATCAATAATTTCTATGAAAAAAATCACTATCCAAACGCGCTAAATCGGGATATAATATCAGCTGTAAAAGAAAACAGCTCTAACCATGGAAGTTTATCAAAAAGGAGATTATTCAACATGAGCATTAAAGTTGGCATCAATGGCTTCGGCCGTATCGGCCGCATGGTGTTCCGCGCAAGCCTGAATCATCCCGAAATCGAGATCGTGGGCATCAACGATCTGTGCCCCGCCGACTACCTGGCTTATATGCTGAAGTATGATACGATGCACGGCAAGTGCGACGCTGAGATCAGCTACACTGAGAGCTCCATCATCGTCAACGGCAAGGAGATCCCTGTCTCTGCCGAGCGCAATCCCGCCGACCTGCCTTGGGCTAAGCTGGGTGCTGAGTATGTTGTGGAGTCCACCGGCCTGTTCCTGACCAAGGAGAAGAGCCAGGGCCACCTGGACGCCGGCGCCAAGAAGGTCATCATGTCCGCTCCCTCCAAGGATGACACTCCCATGTTCGTCTGCGGTGTCAACCTGGATAAGTACACCTCCGACATGAAGTTCGTCTCCAACGCTTCCTGCACCACCAACTGCCTGGCCCCCATTGCCAAGGTCCTGAACGACAACTGGGGTATCACCGATGGCCTGATGACCACCGTTCACTCCACCACTGCCACCCAGAAGACTGTGGACGGGCCCTCTCTGAAGGATTGGCGCGGCGGCCGTGCCGCTGCCGGCAACATCATCCCCTCCTCCACCGGCGCTGCCAAGGCTGTGGGCAAGGTCATTCCCGAGCTGAACGGCAAGCTGACCGGTATGTCCATGCGTGTCCCCACCCTGGATGTGTCCGTGGTGGACCTGACCGTCAACCTGGCCAAGCCCGCCAAGTACGAGGAGATCTGCGCTGCCATGAAGGCCGCCTCTGAGGGCGAGCTGAAGGGCATCCTGGGCTACACCGACGAGGCCGTCGTGTCCTCTGACTTTCTGGGTGACACCCGTACTTCCATCTTCGATGCTGACGCCGGCATCGCCCTGACCGACACCTTCGTGAAGGTTGTGTCTTGGTACGACAATGAGATTGGCTACTCCAACAAGGTGCTGGAGCTGATCGAGCACATGTACTCTGTGGATCACAAGTAATTGATCCAAGATTCCTGAAAAGCGCGCCCCTTCTTGAACTGCCCCAGATTATGCAGACAGTACAAAAAAGAGCCCTGGTAGGAAATATCGAGTTTTAGTAGGAGAGGCGTCGCGCAAGCGGCGCCTCTCCAGTCTTTAACTGGATGCGCTCATGGTTATAAAAATGAATATAGCGGTCGATCATTTCGTTGGCTTCCGGGAAGGTAGCCGGTTTGTGGCGGTAAATGCACTCCGTTTTGAGGATGGAGAAGAAATTTTCCGCCATGGCGTTGTCATATGGATTTCCCTTTCTTGACATGGACGGTGTAATGCCGTATGCTTGAGTCAGGTTGAAGTATGCTCGCGAGGTGTACTGAAATCCCTGGTCGCTGTGGAGGTGGAGTTCTGCAGCAACCTTCTTTTTCTCTCGCTTCATTGCCAGACGAATGGTGTCCAGAACCAGACCCACCGTCTGTTCCGTTCCGGTTTTGTAAGCCACAATACTGTTGTCGTAGAGATCCCGGATCATGGATAGGTACAGTACGCCCTGCTTGGTGTGGATGTAGGAGATGTCCGTTACCCATTTTCTGTTTGGCCCATCTGCGTGAAATCCTCTGTTCAGCAGATTCTCATACCTGTGGACCTGCTGCCCCATCTGCTGCCATTTCCTGCGGCGGCGGATCTCTGACAGCAGATCATATTTTTTCATGATTCGCAGCACAGTTTTAGGATTACAGAAAATGTTCTGGCTTTTCAGCCATAGCCACATCCGCCGGTAGCCATAGGTACGGAAGCTGCGTTCCCGCTGCTGTGCGATAACTTTTGCAAGAGCGGCATCCTTCTCCGGCCTGTCCAGACGGTGGACAAACGCATAGTAGCCGCTTCTGGATACTGCAAAAAACGTGCACATGACGGATATTGGATATTCCTCTCTGTGACGATACATGATGTGGTATTTTACCCTTGCCCTCACTTCCTTCCTGTGGACCGCAGAAAATCCCGCAGCAATTTGTTCTCCATCTGCAAGCGATGGATCTCATACGCCTGCTCTGCCACAATGTTTCTTGGTGCGGCATCTTTCCTCGGTCGTCCTTTGGGCCGTGGAAGGATCCCGGCTTCCAGCTTGCGTTCTTTTCTCCGCTCACGCTCAAGCAGCCTTTTTACCACCTGCTTATCCCGAAAGCCGTAGTGTTCTGCAACTTCCCGCTGGGTTTTCCCCTCTGCCAGCATGGCTTTGATCTCAGGCAACAGCGCTTGAATGTGTGTGTAGTTCCGTTTCTCCATAATAAGCCCCCCTGATGTAGTCTATTTTCCTACATCAGGGGGGCTTTTGTCACTGTCCGTTTTTACTGGACCGGTTCACCTGCACGGCACAGGGGGATGTTTTTTTGGATAAGGCTGGATTCAGCGGGCGGAGACATACTTGTGCAGGGTCTTGCGCACCGCACCGGGGCCGGCGAACAGCTCGGCGGCCATGGCCTCGATCTTCTCGCCCAGCCCGGCCTCGTACAGGTCCAGGCCGAACACATCCTTCCGGGTGTAGAGCTGCTTCAGGCAGCTCATGTCCTGGGCGCCCTCCCGGATCTCCAGGGGGGCTACGATGGCCTGAAGCTCCTCCAGCAGGGGGTCGGGGGAGGGCTCGAAGGGCTTCCCGGCGTCATTCACGCCCTTGAGGTAGCGGGCGTAGCCGGCCAGAACCAGGGGGATGAGGACCAGCTCGTCCATGTTCAGGCCCTTGGCCTGATAGGACTTGATGGTCTCACCGAAGCGGATGGACAGCTTCTGGGAGGTATCGCATGCAATTCTCTGGGGCGTATCAGGCATAAATGGATTGGGAACTCGAATCTGCAATACCTCGTCAATAAACTTCTTAGGAGAAAGGATGCCGGGATCCGTAACCACAGGAAGTCCTTCTTTGTAACCGATGATTTCCACCAGCTTCACCAGGTCTGCGTCCTTCATCTCCTCGCTGATCTTGGTGTAGCCCAGGAGACAGCCATATACAGCCAGGGTGGTGTGAAGTGGATTCAGGCAGGTGCACACCTTCATGCGCTCCACCTTTTCTACAGTATCCCTGGTAGTAAACATGACGCCTGCATGCTCCAGCCCGGGGCGTCCGTTGGGGAACGCATCCTCAATCACCAGATATTCAGCTTCCTCTGCATTGACAAAAGGAGCCACATATGTGTTCTTGCTGGTGACAATGCTCTCTGTATCTGTAAAGCCTGCCTCCTCCAGCATCTTCTTTACGCTGTCATCCGGACGTGGGGTGATTTTGTCAATCATGCTCCACGGGAAGGAAACATGCGCCGGATTCTCAATATACTCCAGAAATCCGCTGTCAGCCTTTCCGTTCTCTGTCCATGCCTTTGCATAAGCGTCCACAGCCGCATACAACTTATCGCCGTTGTGGGAACAGTTATCCATGCTGACCAGGGCCAACGGAGCTGCGCCATGGGTATATCTCCAGTAACACAGGGCAGCGAGCTTACCGATATAACTGTCTGCCTGTTCCGGACCAGCCTCAAAATCAGCCTTTACGTCCGGACGGAAGGACCCGTCTGCCGAAGTGATGCTGTAGCCCTTTTCTGTGATGGTGAAGCTGACCATCTGCAGGGTCTTGCTGGCAAAAATATCCTTTAAACAGTTCCAGTCCTCCGCATCCTGGCGATCCACGGTCAGGGACTGGGCAAGGCTTCCAATCACAGTTTTCTCAATGGTTCCATTGGCTTTCAGTGTGACCAGGAGGCTTAAGTCATCCTGAGGCCTGTATGCCTTTTTGATGATTTCATAGTCATAACCTTCTGCAACGATGATTCCGGTCTTTTCAACACCATCGTTCAGCAGCTTCTGCTGACACGCTGCAGGAAATGCGCGGAAGATATTTCCTGCACCGAAATGCACCCACTGCGGACACTCCCTGGTAGCTGCCTTCATCGCTTCTCTGTCAAATTTTGGAAGTTCTATTCCTGCCGCTTCCCACTCTTCCTTATTCCTCAGTTCACTGTCTAATAAATGCATAACCATTCCCTCCTGTGTTTGTTGATTTCATGATTTAATATTACCACCCTGAGGGTGAATAATCCATATCCCTTTTTGTTCAATACATTGCAAAACTTGCTGTAGCAACCCCGTGATTTGTTAAAAACAATGGGGCCTGGTTTTACCGCATCAAAAAAGACCAGCATCCGCGCCGGTCTCTCCTCATAACTGCTGAACCTCAAAAAATACTGCATCGTCACTGTATCACCGCTGATACATTGGAATTCTCTGTCTGGTCAAACAAATCATCCCCGTTAGCCGCCATTGCATTTACCAAAATCAGCATCGCCGCAAGCATGGCCCACGCAAAGCCGCCCAGTACCTTCCTGACTTTCATTCTACTCTGCCTCCTGGATTCATAAGCCTGATAACTGAAGATTACATGCTTAATTTCACTCCGTTATCCCATTATACAAACTTTTATGAAAAAAGCAAGTCCTTTTCCTCTTACACTGTCTTACATTTTCCTTAAAAGCCCCATATTTCAATGGATTTTACTGAACTAGAATTTTTTTCCATAAGGGGAAAACAACCTGATTCCAGCGTTCTTTAGATAGATTCTAAGGAAAATGAAGGGCAATGGGCAATGGATTTTGTCCGCCTGACATATGTCCATCCCCTCTCCCCTTACGGCTAAAATGGAATTTTTCACCTTTTTTGTAGGCAAATTCTGCATATCCGGGATATGAGCCATTTTTTTAGGTAAACTGAAATTACCTTATTTTTCTATCTATATAATATACACGTAAGAAAAGAGGATACACCGTGATTACATATGAACCTTTTTGGAACACGCTCAAGAATTCTGATGAATCCACCTATACCTTAATCTATAATCATAACCTGTCAAGCTCCACCATAGACAGACTCCGGAAAAACAAGCCGTTAAGCACCACAACGCTCAATGACCTCTGCCGCATTCTGGACTGCGACATCAATGACATCATATCCTACCAACGTTCTGAAAGTGACCAGTTTCTTTAGAAGGGACACATGCTTTCCTTCCTCCTTACCCGGTTTTTGGAGATGATTTGCTCCAGGCCTAATTGCCTTGGACCGCTGCGCTGCGAACAGCAATGGCTGAAGCCATTTCTATCACAGCATCCATACTGTCCCTGGCATCATCCTCCCAAAGTTCATAGAACACACCCTCATGCTCCCAGGAAACCAGTATACCGTGGATATCGGAATTTTCCACTGTTTTTTGGATTGTCATTTTCACCAGTTTCTCTCCGGCCCAAACCTCCTGCTGCAGAGTCCCCTCCTCGTCAAGGACGTAGTATTCCGAGGGGCCGCCTCCTGCCTCCAGGGAAGCCCAGGCCATGGCATCAGACTGTGTGTTTTCATCATGAAACTGAATCTGTACGGTATGCTCATCCTCCTGAATCATAACAGGGCTGCTGCATACCGTTACGTCATCCGGCAGCTTCAGACGCAGAACAGGGGCTTTTGCCGCTTCCTGCTCCGGGATATGCTCCGGGATATGCTCCGTGGTATGCTCCGATGCAGTCCCTTCCTCTGTTTCAAGCTCTGTCTCATGCCCTGTTTCATGCCCGGTCCCATCCCCGTTCCCATACCCTGTTTCAGACTCTGTTCCGGACTCTGAGGCCCCGCTCACTGCGGTCTGCTGTCCTGCTGACACAGATGACGCCGTCTCCTTCTGCGCACCTGTGCCGGGCGAGCACGCGCCAAGGCCAAGGCCTGCCGCAGCCGCGGCTGCGGCAAAATATAAAATGTATTTCTTTTTTCTCATATTGCAGCTCCTTTCAACCTGTTTGTACTTTCGGCTCATTTATGAGCTTAACGCCTTTGTACCTTTAAAAGCCATGAATCTGTTCGTTCTGTGTATCTACAGAATACCATATTTTTATATTACATGCCTCATTTTTTTATTCGTAAATTACTCCTTCCGCCCAAAGAAGTCCTTATGTCAAAAAAGCCTGCCCGCAGGCACCCCGGGCAGACTTAAACATTCATTAAACAAACTCTTTCTTATTCATATATAAAACCGCTGAGTTCATAGACACTTACAGTTCCGCAGCACTTCCCTTTTATCCGCATACCAGGACGGTCACCGTAAACCCTTGTGGTAAAGACCTCCAGCCCTTCATTTACAAATATTTCCAAGGAAGTGGTATCTGAAAATATGCGCAGGTCCGTAAGCTGTTCCAGTAAAACACTGCGTCTTGTCCTGCCGCTTCCGCTGGTTCCCATGTCCAGGGTCAGCAGGCCATCTTCATAGGACAATGTGACATCATCCCTGATGGTCAGGCACATATCACTGCAGGACTCCATGGATAAACACGCCTCGAACACAAGTCCTGTTTCCACACCCTTCCCAAGCTCCCAAAAATCATAATCCCTTCTGTCCCGGCGAAGCTCCTTCATTTCCTCCAGAGGCTGCTGTAAAAGACGTCCTTCCCTCATATGAAGAAGGCGCGGCATGGTAAGGGCATGCTGCCAGCCGGCCTTTACCGTCGGATTGGTATATTCTGCGTCCGGTATCCCCATCCATCCTATGAGAATGCGCCGCCCCTGCTCGTCCAGAAAGGTCTGAGGCGCATAAAAGTCAAAACCCCGGTCCACCATTCCGGGAAACTGCGAATTCAGCCTGATGGTATTTTCCCTGAAATCATAGTCCAGACAAAAGACCGTACACTGATGCACATTCTGATACTCTGTTCCCATGGGCTCCACCCCCTGGGGGCAGCAGACCAGGCAGAGCCGGCCGTCCAGACAGAATAAATCAGGGCATTCCCACATATAGCCAAATGTTTGTTCCGTCGTAATTCTATTAAAATACTCCCAATTTGTTAAATCCATTGACCGGTACACAAGGACCATTCCCTTGCTCAGGGCATCCCTGGCCCCCAGTACCATATAGTAATACTCCCCTTTTTTTAAGACCTTGGGGTCCCTTATGTGACAGCTCATGTCAGCCGGATAATCCTTGTGGTTCATGACCAGTTCCTTGGCAGAAAAATGATATCCGTCCCTGCTTGTAACATGAATGGTATTACTCACCCGGCCGCTCATAATATAATCATAATCATCCCTGTCAAACAGCTTTACATTGCCTGTGTAAAAATAGTGGATGGTCTTATCCTCCACATAAGCAGAACCGGAATATACGCCATGGGCATCCAGGTCCTGGTCCGGAAAAAGCGCCGGCTCCTCCTGTTTATAATGAATGAAATCCCGTGTGGTATAGTGACCCCAGAGCTTAATCTCCCCTGTGGGCTCAAAGGGTGTATACTGATAATAAATATGGTACAGTCCCTGAAACTGGCAGAGCCCATTGGGGTCGTTCAGCCAGCCGGTTTCCGGCATCAGGTGGTAGGCCAGGCGGCTTTCATCCGCCCTGACCCTTTCCCTGTAATCCCGGTTGTCCCGGTACCATGCTTCATAGTCCTCCCTGCGGACCTTCTCATATTTCTTCAAACTGCTTCCTCCTCACCACTGCTTTCTTCAGGCTGCTTCCTTCTCACCACTGCTGTCTTCAGGCTGCTTTCTCTCTACCCGCGCAGCATGTTTATGCCGTCTTAACTGTCTTAACTGCCTTCACCGCCAGGTCCCCGCTGTCTGCCTGTCCGCCAGGATATACGGTCACATCCAGATTTCCGCCCTCAGGCAGAATCATCATAGTCTGCGGATTCATTCCCTTTTCCCGAATCAAATCCAGGTCAGCGGCAATAAGCTTATGGCCCTTCTTTACCTTATCCCCCTGTGCCACAAAGGCCTCAAATCCCTGCCCATCCAGCTGTACTGTATTGATTCCGATATGAATGAGCACTTCCACGCCTGTCTCAGATGTAATTCCCACCGCATGCTTTGTTGGAAACAGCAGGCTTATGGTGCCGTCGCACGGCGCGCATACCATGCCCTCAGCCGGATTGATGGCCACGCCGTCCCCCAGGGCCTTGGATGCAAACACCTCATCTGCGGACTGCCCCACATCCAGGATCTGGCCTTTCATGGGAACGTAAAGCTGGGTGACGATTTTCCGTGGCATTTCCATTTCCGAAGCCTCTTCTATTTCCCCGGCCCTGCTTCCCGTCCTTTTCTCCGTTCCGTCCTGCTGGTCAAGAGCAAACCTTTTCCAGAACACCATGGTAAGGGCAAAGGAAACGCCCATGGACAAAATGATTCCAATGGCAAAATTCATATAGTGGTCAGGCTTCATGGAGATAAAGCCCGGAAGTCCTGCCGCGCCCAATGCCTGAGCCAGTGTCTTGGTGGCTGCCAGATAAGCGCTTCCTGCCGCCGATCCGGCCATGGCTGCATAGAATGGATACTTCAGTTTCAATGTCACACCAAACATGGCTGGTTCCGTAATGCCTAACAGGGCAGAAATACCGGATGCAGAGCAGATGGATTTCATTTTGTCATTCTTTGTCATAAGAAGCACTGCCAGGACCGCGGCGCCCTGGGCCACATTGTTCATGCTGGCTGTTGAGAAAATGAAGCTTCCGCCTGTATGGGCGCTGTCGGCCAGCAGCTGTGTCTCAATGGCAATAAAGCTGTGGTGCATTCCGGTCATGGTAATAGGAGCATATGCAAATCCAAAGAGTGCTCCGCCCACAGGTCCCAGAGTATTATAGAGCCATGTGATGCCTGAGGCCAGCAGATTGCCGGCTTCCCTCAGCACAGGTCCCACGCAGATAAAGGTCAGGAAAGAAGTTACCAGGATGGACAAAAGAGGGGTTGTCAGATTATCCAGCCAGGACGGCGTTACCTTGTGAAGCCGTTTCTCGATATTGGCCAGAATCCAGGAGACGGCCAGAACAGGAAGAACCGTTCCCTGATATCCGATGGCAGCTATCTGAAAACCAAAGATGTCCCATACAGGAGGCTGTGCCAGACCAATCTGGTATGCGTTCAGCAAATCCGGATGGACCATAATCATGCCCATGGCCGCCCCTAAAAACGCATTTCCTCCAAACTTTCTGGTAGCGCTGAATCCAATCAGTACCGGCAGAAAGGTAAAGGGTGCGTTTGCAAAGGTGTTGATGGCCGAAGCCAGTCCCTGCCACATGGGGTACAGCTCAATCATTGACTGTCCGTTTACAAGCGGGGACGTCAAAAGGTTGTTAAGTCCCATAAGAAGACCGCCTGCCACAATAGCGGGAATGATGGGCACGAATATGTCACTGAGCATCTTGATGAAACGCTGAACCACATTTCCCTTCCCCTCTTCTTTTTCCTCCGGCTTTTCCTCCAGTGTTCCCAGCTGCTTCTGTACTTCATCGCAGACCATATTCACAATACCGGAACCAAATATAATCTGGAACTGGGATTGTGTGAGAAACACTCCCTTTACCCCTTCCAGGTCACTGATTGCCTCCTCGTTTCGCAGCCCGTTATCCCTGAGCTGAAAACGAAGTCTGGTGGCACAATGGGTAACTGACTTAATATTGTTTTTTCCACCTACGTACTTGATGACCAGACTTGCCGTCTTTGCATAATCCATCATATTCCTTCCCCTCTTCTTACTATGATTTCCCTTCGCTTTTTGGTATCGGTTCCATAACTATATAATAGGGTATTCAGCCTATAATGTCAATATTTCATTGGCACCGGTTCCATTTTTGAGCATAAAAAAATCATCTATGAATTTGTGCACTTTTCACATATCTTCTTCCATTTCTCCCTGTATGCTCAAAAATCACTTTGTTCTTTGACGCTGTGGCCTTCTATCATTGTGTAATCCACTATCTGTTTTTTTGGCACCGGTTCCCGATGTATCATCTTAAGTATGGTTTCAGCCCCCAGATAACCCAGACCGTAAGAATCAAAACGCAGGGTGGTCAGGTCCGGCTTTAACAGAGTGCTTTCATCATATCCGCCAAATCCTGCCACGGAAACATCCTCCGGAATCCTTAATCCTCTCTCCCCCAAAACATGATACGCGCCAAAAGCCAGGCGGTCCGTGGCACATATGATTGCATCTACCGGACCCTGGTCCAGAATTTCCTCAGCCATGCGAATTCCGCTGGCATAGCTGTAATCCCCGGCGGCCGTGACCACATCCTTAATGCCCCATTCTTTCAGGCCGTCCATCACGCCCTGCTTGCGGTTGATACCCACGGCCACATCCAGTGCGGACACTCCCATATACCCAACCCGGGCCGGACGGGCCTTTGCCACACGGACTCCCATGGCCTTTCCTGCCCCGTAATCATCGTGGACAATGGAAATTCCCCCGTCATAGTCCTGTGCCAGCACCACCACTGGCACAGGGCTTCCCTGTATCAGCTTACGGTGCGCCTCTGTTATGGTAATGGCGCTCAGGATGATGCCGTCCACCTTCAGTGTAATCAGTCTCTGAATATTCTTAAGCTCCAGGTCCACACTGTGGTCCGAATCCTTAATCAGCGTTTCATACCCCTGTTCCCTCAGGTAGCGTCCGATGCTGGTCACCACACGGCTGGACACCTTTGAATTCAGGGTGGGAAGGACCACTCCAATCACATTACTTTCCTTGGCCTTTAACCTGGCAAATGTATTGGGTTCATAATTATACTCCCTTATGATTTCCTGTATCCGTTCCCTGGTGGACTCTCTTACACTGCCTCCGTTAAAATATCTGGACACTGTACTCTTGGTAACCCCTGCCATATTGGCAATATCATCCATGGTAATCTTTCCTGATGACATATCCATCCCTTCACTTTCATTTGCTGTGATTATACTGATTGCAGCGGAAGCACAACAGACGCAGACTCCCAGTACGCCCTGTAAAGCGGATATTGACAGCTGCGTCTGCTTCCCTGTTATCTCTTGTGTATTAGTATATCAAAACCGCGGCGTTCTGTCCTCTATTATCAGAAAATAACTGCACTGTGCCAGATTACCCCGGTCTGTTTTCATATCAAATCTCAGACAATCTGGCTTCCGAAGGGCATCAGGGCCAGTTTCGCCAGCTTGAACTGCTGCAGCCCAAAGGGTATGCCCACGATGGTAATACAAAGCAGTACTCCGATGATGGCTGACTCAATGGCCAGGGGCAAACCGGAAACCAACAGCCAGATAATATTCAGAAGCAGGGAGGCCGCTCCCCCGCCGTAGACCACTTCCTTTCCAAAGGGAAAGAAACTCAGGCCTGCAAACTTAAAGCACTGCAGTCCCACCGGTATTCCTATGATCGTTATGCACCACAGGCAGCCTGTCAGGAGCCATGATAAGCCGCTTATACATCCGCCGAATATAAACCATAATACATTTCCAAGACATCCCATATACCTTACCTTCCTTCCTGTTCTGTTTCCAGTGTCTGCCTCATCTCCTGGAGACGTTTCCTGATACTGCTCACCTGGCGTCTGGCTTCCCTGACCTGGTTCAGGGCATCCCCTATTTTAGACTGCACCATCCAGTCAGCTATGACACCGTCAAAAAAGTAATCGGCAAAGGTAAGAAAACTTCCCACATCCATCTTTAAATCCCCGGTCAGGTTTACATCCAGCAATTCTCTCTTTAATCTGCGCAGATGTCCCCTTGCCTCATTCATGGCTGCCTGGGCCTCATCCATCCGGTTATGCTTAAACATGGTGCTGAAAAATCCGCCGCCCAGCATATCCCAGATTCCCCAACTGCTTGCCTTCTGTAGCAGTTCCTCCGCCTTTTGCAGGCTCATGGAAGCCATATCTGCTGCCATTAATGCCTCACTGATTTCCTGTTGTCTGCTTTTTCTCTCCATTCTTTTCTCCTTTCTGCGATAAACAATACCTTGCTGTTGTGCGAGGCAGGTATTACCGCCAGCTTTGCATAGAGAAAAAAAGACCTTTATGGTGGCTGGCTCCCTGCCACAATAAAAGTCTTGCACATTTCATTTTATACGGGTGCCTCCGGCACCGAGATGACGATTTAAAATCCACCTTCTGGTGGTTCGCTACTCCCTTTTATTGGAACTGATTATAGCATGCTGTATGATGAATGTCAAATACCATATGCTGAAGAATCTATTACATTTTTCTTATCTGTCTTCTTATCTGTTTTCTTAGCTGCCTTCTCAGCTGCCTTCTTCCGTCAGTGCATTACAATTGTTTTCCTTGATGCACTCCCAAGTCGTCGTTCCAAAGCAAATGAATGTGTGATATAATTTACTAAATCAAATCGGAAACAGAGGAGGTCAAAAAGTGAAAACAATTGGGCTGATTGGCGGAATGAGTTGGGAAAGTACAGTTTCATACTACCAGATTATAAATAAGGAAGTTAAAAGACGGCTTGGCGGACTTCATTCTGCAAAGGTTATTCTTTACAGTGTGGAATTTGACGAGATCGAAAAATGTCAGTCAGACGGCGACTGGAAAAAGAGTGGTGACATACTGGGAAAGGCAGCTAAAAGCATAGAAGCTGCAGGTGCGGACTTCATTCTGATCTGCACAAATACAATGCACAAGGTAGTTCCTCAAATCGAATCCATGATACAGATTCCGATTATACATATAGCGGACGCCACCGCACAAGAGCTTCTGGCATGTCAGATTCGGAAAGTGGGCTTGTTGGGCACAAAATATACGATGACACAAGATTTTTATAAGCAGAGGTTAATTGACAGAGGTATAGACGTTATTACCCCGGATGCCGCGGATATTGATACTGTGAATGATATTATCTTCCATGAACTCTGCGTAGGTAATATCCGGGAAGAATCCCGCAGACAATTCCAGAGAGTCATTGATAATTTAAAGGCAAAGGGAGCCCATGGCGTTATCCTTGGCTGTACTGAAATCGGGCTTCTTATACATCAGACCGATTCTTCGCTGCCTGTTTTTGATACCACCGTGATACACGCAAAACAGGCCGTTGAACTGGCATTAGAGGTTTAGTTTCCTTTATTTAAAATTAAATCTGATGGTTTAGACAATGAAGCAAACCGGCAAAGCGGAGGATATAAAACAATGGACAACTGGTTTACAATAGATAAAACAGACTCAAATACCTACATTATCAGTGAATACCGGCATTGGGAGGAAACGCACTGCTATTTGCTGAACGGAAGGGAACGAAGCTTGCTTATTGACACAGGACTTGGTATTTCAAACATATTTGATGAGGTCGTAAAACTCACGGACAAGCCCATTACGGCAGTTGCAACGCATATTCATTGGGATCATATTGGAGGACACAAATATTTTCCGGATTTTTACGCTCATGCTGAAGAATTGGACTGGCTGAATGGCAAGTTCCCTTTATCCATAGAAACAATTAAAGAGATGGTTGTTGACCGCTGCAATTTACCTGACGGCTTTGATGTAAACGATTATGAGTTTTTTCAGGGGGTGCCGTCAAAGGTTCTGACTGATCATGATATAATTGACCTTGGCGGGAGACAGGTTGAAGTGTTTCATACGCCGGGACATTCACCGGGACATTTGTGTTTTTGGGAGAAAGATACCGGGTATTTATTTACAGGCGATTTGGTTTACAAGGATATACTCTTTGCCTATTATCCATCTACCGACCCGGAGGCATATCTTAATTCACTAAAAAAGATTTCTTCCCTGCCGGTAAAGAAAGTATTTCCTGCCCATCATTCACTGGATATACAGCCGGAAATCTTATTTCGTATGCGAAAAGCATTTGAGCAGCTTGAAGCAGACGGAAAACTTCATCATGGCAGCGGCACATTTAACTATGGCGACTGGGGAGTATGGTTATAAATCTCCCCCAGCCGTGTTGTAACTTCCCATGCCACATAATCAACGGCGCTGCCTCACAGAGCGCAAATCTATACATCTTCCCATAAACAACAAATGCGAATGGCCTAAGCCATTCGCAAGTTTCATAATTAGTATATACAGAAAAATCTCTATTCCATGTACTCTCTTCAATGGAGCATACGGGATTCGAACCCGTGACCTCCACACTGCCAGTGTGGCGCGCTCCCAGCTGCGCTAATGCCCCGACACTCGTAGATAATACCATAAATCCGCAGGAAAATCAAGTACTATTTTTCCAATTATTCATACTTATTGAAAATTCGTAAATAAAAACTCATCTTTCCCACTTTTAATCCTTAAGGAATTTTATTCTTAATTTAGCTCCTGCTCAAACTTTTGTCACAATTTCCATGTATACTCTTATCCATAACAAGGAATTACTCCTTTTGATATAGATTTCTCTCATACTTAGCCGGCATGGTTCCTTCATGCCGGCTCCTCTCATATTCAGACATTTGCCACTTATCTTTCACCTGAAGCATCCGAAGAATACTGTTTTTTCCTTTATCCCCTTATTAACGGCATTTTCACACATTTTCTCTGCCAGCATATTATACGTTAGAAGCCAGACAAGCTTCTATAAATAAATCTGGAAAGGATGTGTATTATATGGCTTATCCAAAAGTTCATATTGTCAACTCTACGAATTTCAGTGTAAAAGGGAAGGTGAAATATGCATCTGCCTTTTGTTCTGATGATAACTATGAGATAGCTCCATGGGGGAGCTGGACCGCCGGCAGCCGAGGGGTCTGCCTTCTTACAGAAGTGTCGGCTACTGTCCACACCCCAGGCCAGGATGCCAAAGCAACTCCCTATGAATCTTCCGGGACATCCTACAGTCAATTTGCCGTACTGCAGACAGCTCCCGGAAAATTCACCATGACCCGTATTGTGACCTAAGTCAAATGCCGGCGCGGCCCACACCGTGCCGGCCCCCAATTATCTGCTGTAAATACAAAGATGATTTTGTACTGTTTCTTCTGCCATCAATAACAATAACTGTGATATCTGGTTCTCAGATATTCTCCCCTGCCCTGTCTGCCTCCTGACTGCCAGACCACATTGCCCGGCAGGATGCTCCCATTTTCCAGAAGCCACTTTGCATTGGCCCAATTGCTTGCTGTGGGTTCACGGTAATAATTTCCGTCTCTGGTGCAGGAGTACTGCCCCGGTGCAAATACCACGCCTTTGATGGTGTTGGGAAACCGGCCATGGTTCACCCGATTCAACACCACTGAGCCCACCAAAAGCTGCTCATCATCCGGACAGTTCTGCGCCTCTCCACAGATTACATGGGCCAGAATATAAAGGTCCTCTTCTGAATAAGAAGGGCGCCTTATCTCAATGCCTGAGAGATATTTTGTTTCTATATATGCATGTCCTGCCTCTGTTGTTATCATGGACCAATCACCATATTCACCCAAAACCTCAAAGGATGTATTCAGAAATGCCTGGTCCAAAACCACCGCCCCTGTGCTGGGTTCCTTATAAATATTGATTCCATCCTGGTTAGCAAACTTAATTGTCTTATGGGCAGCCTCCTGAAGAGCGGTTTTGAATTCACCCGCCACGCTCTTGGCGGCGAGTACCATATCTGTCCCGTTTTCCTCTGCCTGCACTGTCATGGGCACTGCCAGTGATAAGGTCAGAGCCATGGCCCCCAATATAACGATTCGTTTCATATCTACTCCTTAAAATGTTTGAACTGCCTGAGCCGGTTACTTGCCAACTGCCCATGGTAATGGTTCTCTATTATATTCTGTCCCAAAATTAGCAATCCAAACATATTTAAGGTAATGAATGGCAAAAAAGGGCCGCCACCATGTGACGGCCCGGCCTATTCGCGTATCAGCCACCGGCCTGCTTCCCGCAATAATATATCTCTTTTATTCTCCATGACTCCTTCTACCACCTGGTCCGCCAGCTTAGACAGCGTGCTTCCAATGGAGCTTCCCGGTGTATAACCAATCTGTATCAAATCACTTCCATTAATATCCAAATCCTTAATATGAAACTGCCCGGTCTGCTCCACCACCTCATCCAGAAGGGCTTCCAAACGATGGATTCTGGCCAGCCGTTCTGCCAGACAGGCAGGATTCTGGCCGCTTACATCACACCGGCGTACCTCCAGCAGCCGCCGGAACTGTTTTTCTCCCAGACGGTCCAGCCATGTCCTGATGCTCCGTCTCTTTTCATGAAGGTCAGAGTCGTGGTATCTTACCAACTCCACCACCGTATCAATGGTTTCTTCATCGAATTTCAGCCGTTTCATTACCTGTTTCGTAATCCTGGCGCTTACAGGGCCATGTCCATAGAAATGCCCTCTGCCGTCCTCATCCTCAGTATAGCATTCCGGTTTTCCGATATCATGAAACAGTATGGTCAATGCCACAACAGGATCATCTCCTGCCGCTCTGAGGGCCGCTGCGGTATGCTGCCACACATCGTAGACATGATAAGGATTATTCTGTTGAAATCCGCACATGGTCCTTAATTCGGGAACCACAGTAAACAGGATATGCTGCCAGTTGTCCATTTCCAGGTTCTGGCCTTGTGTAAACTCCCATCCTCTTAATTCCAATTCCCTTATAATGCAGGCCGCGGATATTGGTATATCATGATTACAATTCACCTTTTACCACCCTCTCATTTACACTGGCTACAAAGTCATTGATCTTTCTGATATCCGGTTCTTCCGGCAGCGATGTGTTCTTCCGGGCATAATCCAGACGCTTCTCATATTCATCTACCATCTCAAAAAATTCCGGAACAGGCAGCTGGTTCTCATCCAGATACCGGCCATTTCTGATATCCATAAGAAGGTCGTGTTCCTTTTCACGGTAAGTCACAATCTGTTCCTTTTCCAGAATATCCAGGCACATCATGTACAGGCGGATCAGATGCATCATATGCTTACCCAGTTTACCATGCTCTATGGCATTCTGGTTTCTCTTTCCCACCTTTTCATATGATTTTACAATGCTCTGCATCTCTGACCACAGGCATTTATAATCCCTGAGCGGATAATGCCTCAGGGTAATGTCCATAAATATCTCACTATCATATTCTTCCTTAAGAGCTTTTCCAATATACAGATTAACACTGTCCCCGGGCATATAAAAATACCGGTTCTTCCAGTCAAAGGAAGCATGTTCTATGGTTTTCAGTATATGTCTCTCATTATCCGTCTGTTCCACAAGCCGGGCCGCCTTGTTATCCAGTCTGCGCAGCTGCTGGTTTGCATATCCTCCAAAAGAATAAACCGCTCTCTGGGATAAGAATAAGTGGGCATGGTCTAACAGCTCCCTGCCCACTGGCGCTATATGCAAATAATGGTCTTCTCTGCCGCCCAGCATTTCTATGGTATTTGGATTACAATTGGTCAGCAGGGGAATCAGCTTGCGGAATGCATAGATAGTGGTATCGGTGTGCGGATCCGTTACCTGCCCAAAATCCTCATGAATCAGGATTTCCCTCTTGCTGTTCAGGGCACATCCGCGAATATCCAGATCGCTGGTTTCCATGCTGGTTCCATAGGCATGGCTTCCTCCCAGTGTCAATAGGATGATGTGATGGCCCAGGTGTTCATCCGTTCTTAAGAAATCATATTCACTGGACTGCAGCCTTTCTTTTATTTGTCCTAAGGTCATACAATACTCCTTTTTCAGTATCATTTATGCCATTATAGCAGGACTGGTGGATGAAAGCAAACCAATTAGGACCTGTTTGCAAAAGATACGTGCACACAGATAAGAATTATTAGAAATTTGATTACGGTTAAAAGCGAAACGAATACCCGCACCGGCACCCAATCTCTCCTGTATTATAAAGCTCGCCCTTCAGGCGCTTTATATGAGCCTTTTTTCCACATAGCGGACATACAAAATCCGCCTCCCCATAGCCACCGGTGCTCTGCAATGCCTGCAGGGATGCCCTTATGAAACAATATAAATTTTCAATGGTCATCTCCTGTTCCAGGTTGATTCCGCAACACTCCTCCATTCGTATACCTCCTGCCTGTTTTATCATGATGCCGGGGATTTGCTTAACCCTCATTGGCTCCTGCGGCAGCTGCCGGCCTGCGGCGCCATGCCCTGCGGTGCCATGCCCTACGGCGCATTCACCTCCAGAAGCCACGCCTCAGGAATACCCTTTTTGAGAATACTGCTACGTAAATGCATGCTGTAATCCTGACGGCAGCGGAGCAGATTCCTTTGAAAAATCCAGGAAGGATACGCTGTAAAACCCGTTCTCTTCCCCGTCTGCGGCCTGAGCCTTATGCCAGATATCCAGCGCCTTCTGAACCGTTATTTCTATATCATGATAATAATAGAGGTTAGCGCTGGTATGGGTCACAACGTCCGCAATCAAAAGTCTGGCATCATGGTTCTCAAATAAAACTTCATTCAGATTGTCCTTTGTGATTTTCATGTGGCTGCCTCCTGTCATATATAGGTTTTTATAAGTTCCGGCCTGATAGACTCAACAGACTCTGTATAGTGAGTTTATCTTCTTGAATCCGCCAAAAAGAACATATGTTCT
>OKSH01001575.1_pt1 | contig 19726 bp, 17 predicted proteins | sample 1601231 | NCBI WGS metagenome assembly OKSH01 (sample SAMEA3541596, study PRJEB24748) | human gut metagenome | biome: human gut; feature: human-associated habitat; material: faeces | place: China | collected 2012 | reverse complement strand
AAGGAATAAATACTGAAAATGATGAACGTCAGGTAGTTATTTATGCTAGAGTGTCCACAAGAAATCAAATAGTGAACAATGAAGAACTATCGCCACAAGAAGAACTCGTGCAGGATATTGTTTCAATACTCCATGTGTTTTCTTGTAGGCTGTATGGGCTTCGTAAGTATAAAAAACAAATAGAAAAGGATGAGGAAATTGCTAAAGAGCTTCAAGACGGAAATAAATCCGACAGAGGAACAGAAAGTCAAAATTCGTAAAACAATAGGAACTTGTAGATATATTTACAACTTCTATCTTGCTCATAACAAAGAACTTTACGATAAAGGCGAAAAGTTTATGAGTGGTAAAAGTTTTAGTGTCTGGCTGAACAATGAGTATCTTCCACAAAATCCAGACAAGTTATGGATTAAAGAAGTCAGTTCAAAATCTGTAAAGCGCTCAATCGAAAATGGTTGTATCGCATTTACTAGATTTTTCAAACATCAAAGTGCTTTTCCGAATTTTAAAAAGAAAGGCAAATCTGATGTAAAAATGTATTTTGTAAAGAATAATCCAAAAGATTGTCGTTGTGAAAGACACAGAATCAATATTCCGTCACTTGGCTGGGTTCGCATCAAAGAAAAAGGATATATTCTCACAACAAAAGATGGATACGCAATTAAAAGTGGTCATGTCTCAATAAAAGCTGACAGATACTATGTTTCAGTTCTTGTAGAAATCCCAAATAACAAGATAGCCAATAATTCCAATGAAGGAATTGGCATTGACCTTGGATTAAAGGATTTTGCCATTGTTTCTAATGGTAAAACCTATAAGAACATTAACAAATCTGCAAAATTAAAGAAACTTGAAAAACAACTTATTAAGGAACAGAGAAGTCTGTCCCGAAAATATGAAAATTTAAAGAAAGGAGAGTCCACTCAAAAAACAAATATACAAAAACAAAGGCTTAAGGTACAGAAACTTCATCATAGAATTGACAATATTCGTACTGATTACATCAATAAAACAATCGCAGAGATAGTAAAAACCAAACCATCTTATATAACAATTGAAGATTTAAACATATCAGGAATGATGAAGAATAAACATCTTTCAAAAGCAGTTGCTTCGCAGAAGTTTTATGAATTTAGAATAAAGCTTCAAGCTAAATGCAAAGAAAATGGAATTGAACTTCGAGTTGTAGATAGATGGTTTCCATCATCTAAAACTTGTCACTGCTGTGGTGCTGTCAAAAAAGATTTAAAGCTTTCAGATAGAATATTCAAATGCAGTTGCGGTTATGTCGAAGACAGAGATTTCAATGCTGCACTTAATTTGAGAGATGCTGCGACTTACGAAGTTGCATAAATAAAACGCAAACGTAGGTATGTACCGAAGGCTGTTTCGGGAATTTACGACTATGGAGTGTACAAGAACTTGTGAGTAGATATGATTTCGGTCAATCCAAAGCATACACGATGAAGTAGTAAGTAGAACTCGTGAGAGTCTACGTTATCTCGATGTGAGTATATTTAATCACATTTTGAGTGGCAGATGTATGTGATGGATTTCAAAGAATATATCGTACAGAGAATCGAAGAGATGCCGCTTGTGACGCTGGCAATGGAGGAAAAAGATGGGGCAGTCTGCATCGATTTTACAAAAGTGGATGAGAAGATGTACAATGGAGTTCTGATTGGAAATACGGCAAATGCTGCGAAGATTCTGACAGAGGAATATATGACGGCTGTGACACCGGACGCAGAAAAAGACCAACTGCTGTGGTTCACTTATGAAGGTATGACAGAAAAAGCTCTCAAGAAGAAAATGAATATGATGGAAGCATTTGTATCATCTATATAAGAAAGGTGGCTGAATTATGAGCGAAGAAGTGAAGCGTGTCGGAAGAGATCTGGCATATGAAGGAACAGTCATAAAAGTTTATAAAGACCATATGAAATTTGCAAATGGTAACACGGCAGAATGGGATTTTATCCATCATGACGGGGCAGCCGCAGTTGTTCCGGTCATGGATGATGGAAAAATTCTCATGGTTACCCAGTATCGTAATGCGTTGGAGCGAGATACGCTTGAAATCCCGGCGGGGAAACTGGATGCGCCGGGAGAGCCTGGAATTGAATGCGCTTCCAGAGAACTGGAGGAGGAGACGGGATATCGTTCAGAGGATCTTGAATGGTTGATTACACTTCGGACAACAGTGGCATTTTGCGATGAGAAGATTGATATTTACGTTGCGAAAAATCTGATTCCGTCACACCAGCATCTGGACGAGGATGAATTTATCAATGTGGGAGCTTACACCATTGATGAATTGAGAAAAAAGATTTATTCCGGTGAGATTGAAGATTCCAAGACGGTGGCAGCACTTCTCGCATATGCGGACAAATATGGAAAATAGCAATCTGCAGATATCAGTTTTTACATGAGATGGAAAAGCAGATTTATGAACAAAGAAGAATCACAACAAGTAAATAAGAATATCTAGGAAGTCCGGGCATATAAATAGAGGGAGACTACATGCAAAAGTATCTGAACAGGAGGTTACGTGTGTGAAGATACAAAGAAGGCAAAGGTATCCTATTCTGATTTATATGCTGGGCTTTTTTCTTGGAATCATATATTTGAATGTTGCTTCGACCAGGTATGTTGTAGATGTGGGAATCTGGAGCGAGTGGTTCAGAAGCCAGTATCTTGGCTATGATTTGAAATCTTTTGATTATATGTGGTATGTAGCGCAGATACGCCTGCTTCCGGCAGTCGGACTTGCAATACTTGGTGGGACAAAGTTCCGGAGAATAGCAGCTTATCTGTTTCTTTTATGGGCTGGACTGGCAAGTGGCATGATTCTGACATCGGCACTTCTTATGCTGGGAGTCAAAGGATTGATATTATGCGTTATAAGTATGTTTCCACATTTTTTGTGCTATATACCAGCTTATGCAATGCTTTTACTATATTTATTCCGATATCCGGTGAGCGAATGGAATTCTACGAAGACGTTAAGTTTTGTATTATTTCTTACTATGGGAATTGCATTAGAGTGTCTGGTCAATCCGGTATTGCTGAAAATGTTTTTGAGAACATTATAAAAACTAGCATTCTTTTATGTGCTGTAATGAGAGCTCAAAAGCATCTGGCGTAAATGATAGCTTATATACAAAATCCCGGTTACGAAAAGGAATATCTGGCTTGCCAGAAGGCAATGCAGGTATCCCGGGATTCCCCAATATGCTGTAAAATATAAGACACCAATGATCCGAATGAAAAGACTTAGCGTATTTAGCAAGAAAGAAATGCCGGTTTTTCCGAGACCATGGATAATGCTGATGAGTGCACTGTTGGCGTATAAAAATGGACACATCCAGGAAAGAGTACGTATGAACTCTCCGGCAAGAGAGCTATGGAAGAGCAGTCTTCCTAATGCGGGACCAAGTAGAAAGAATCCGGCCAGGCATCCAGTTCCAAGAAAAATGCAACCACAGAGGGAACTTCGTATCATTTTCTTTATACGTTGTACGTTTTTTTGAGTCTGGGCTTCTGTGATAGCAGGTAAGAGCATTGTGGAAGCAGAATTAGTAAGAGCGGATGGAAACAGGATACAAGGAAGAGCCATGCCTGTCAGGACACCATAAGTACTCAGGGCATCTGAGGTGGAAAGCCCATAAATTAGTAAAGAAGCAGGGATAGAGACTGCTTCGATACTTTGCAGTATATTTAAAAGTATACGATTACCGGTAAGGGGAAGAGAAAGTTTTATAAGCTCTTTTGCATCGAAAAACATTTGCTGTAAGGAAAGGGAAGACGGAATAAGAAAATGAAGCCCAGGTTTATTACGAACGCATTTTAGACTATAAAGGGCAGAAGCTATTTCACCGAATATCAACCCCAGAACAGCAATCCAGATGCCGGAAGATCCTTCGGTGTGGTTTAAAAACTGACAAATAACGAGAACACTGAAAATACGTACAGTTTGTTCTAATAATTGAGAGGATGAAGGAATTTTGGTGTCTTTTAGGCCGAGGCAGTATCCGGTAATACAGCTATGTATAGCGCTGAAAGGAAAAACGTAAGAAAGCAGGACCAGGAGAGGTTCACATCTTCGGTCGCCAAGTACAGAGCCAGCCAAAAATGGCGCGAATTTTTGCAGAAAAATTGTAAAACAGCAGGAGACGGACAACGTGATGAGAAGTCCGGTATAGAGAAGCTGGCGGGCTTCTTTTTTTCTGCCCTGAACAAGACGGCTGGCAACACTGCGGGAGAGAATTGTCTGGATTCCGGCACAAGTTGCGGAATAGCCAAGAGCATAAATGGGAAAAATAAGCTGGTAAAGTCCGACCTGAACCGCTCCAAATGTATGGCTTAGGAAAATGCGATAAAAAAAACCCATAAATCTGGTGAGCAGCCCTGTAACGGTTAAAATAAATGTCCCTTTGATAAGTGGATTGTGTAACTCCATGAAAGTACCTCAAAAGATGCCTTTATTTCTTTATTATATTCGTAGGAAAAGCTTGACAGAACGGAAAATGGGTGATATTCTACTTAAAGTAAATCCCCAGTATTTTGCTAGGGATTGGAAAAGAAGGTGATAATATTGAAACTGTCGACAAAAGGAAAGTATGGTCTGCGAGCCATTATCGATTTGGCGAGATTTAGCGAGAAAGAACCGGTATCCATCGGCTGCATAGCCACGAGACAAAAATTGTCTGAGCGATATCTGGAACAGCTTTTTGCATTACTGAAAAAAGCAGGGCTTGTAAAAAGTATCCGGGGAGCGTCCGGAGGATATGTGCTTGCCCGTGATGCGTCAGAAATATCGGTAGGTGATGTACTGCGTGCCCTGGAAGGCAATCTGGAACCGGTAAGATGCGCAGCATTTTATTCAGAAGAAGGGTGTATGGCTTCCGATGAATGTGTCACAAAGTATGTATGGCAGAAAATCAACGACAGTATTAATAAAACCGTAAATGAAATCAAGCTGGATGAGCTTGTAAAAGAAAGCAAAGAACTGAATCCGGAAGGTGTTATCCACGGAGAATGCAGTCAACAATAGAGAAAGAAGGGTAATGTAAGATGTCTAAATTAATTTATCTTGATAATGCGGCAACAACAAAGACAGCTCCAGAGGTTGTAGAGGCTATGCTTCCTTATTTTACAGAATACTATGGAAATCCTTCCAGCGTATATAGCTTTGCAGCACAGAATAAAGAAGTGATCACACAGCAGAGAGAGATCATTGCAAATGCGCTCGGTGCCAAAACAGAAGAAATTTACTTTACAGCAGGTGGTTCAGAGTCTGATAACTGGGCATTGAAAGCAACTGCAGAGGCTTATGGAAATAAAGGAAAACACATCATCACAACAAAGATTGAACACCATGCAATTCTTCATAGTGCCGAGTATCTTGAAAAGAGAGGATACGAAGTAACTTATCTGGATGTAGATGAATATGGTGTAGTGAAATTAGATGACCTCAAAGCAGCAATACGTCCAGACACAATCCTGATTTCTGTGATGTTTGCAAATAACGAGATTGGTACGATCCAGCCAATCAAAGAGATTGGTGAGATTGCTCATGAGCATGGTATACTATTCCACACAGATGCAGTACAGGCATTTGGACAGGTTCCAATCAATGTTGACGAATGTCATATTGATATGTTGAGTGCCAGTGGTCACAAATTAAACGGACCTAAGGGAATTGGATTCCTTTACATCCGTAAAGGGGTTAAGACCCGCTCATTCGTTCATGGCGGAGCTCAGGAGAGAAAACGTCGTGCCGGAACAGAAAATGTACCGGGAATCGTGGGAATCGGAACAGCAATTGAGCGTGCGGTCCGCACGATGCAAGAACGTACAAAGAAAGAAACAGAAGTACGTGATTATCTGATCAAACGTGTTTTGGAGGAGATACCGTATACAAGACTGAACGGACATCCAACAAAGAGACTTCCGAACAACGCAAACTTCAGCTTCCAGTTCATCGAAGGAGAGTCACTTCTGATCAGATTGGATATGAAAGGAATCTGTGGTTCCAGTGGATCCGCATGTACATCAGGATCCTTAGATCCGTCCCATGTACTTCTGGCAATCGGACTGCCTCACGAGATCGCACACGGATCACTCAGACTGACTTTGAATGAGGAAATCACAAAAGAAGATATCGACTACGTGGTAGACAGTCTGAAAGAAATCGTGGCTTATATCCGTCAGATGTCACCACTTTATGAGGACTTCTTAAAAAAACAAAAATAGATAATAAATCACAAACATCAGGAGGAAATATAAATGTATTCAGCAAAAGTAATGGATCACTTTGAACATCCAAGAAATGTAGGAGAGATTGAGGATGCCAGTGGAGTAGGAACTGTTGGAAATGCAAAATGTGGAGATATTATGAGAATTTATCTGGACATCGACGAGAACCAGATCATTAAAGATGTAAAATTCAAGACATTTGGATGCGGAGCTGCAGTTGCAACAAGCAGTATGGCAACTGAGATGGTAAAAGGAAAGACGGTTCAGGAAGCGATGGAGGTTACGAATAAAGCGGTTATGGAAGCACTTGACGGACTTCCGCCGGTAAAGGTACACTGTTCCCTTCTTGCAGAGGAAGCAATCCATGCAGCACTGTGGGACTATGCACAGAAGAACGGTATTACAATTGAAGGACTCCAGAAACCAAAATCAGATATTCACGAAGGTGAAGAGGATGAGGCAGAAGAGTATTAAATCGCAAAGGTAGATGTGATGGAGAAGAAAAAAGTAGTAGTAGGAATGTCCGGTGGTGTGGATTCATCGGTGGCTGCCTGGCTTTTAAAGGAGCAGGGATATGATGTGATTGGTGTGACCATGCAGATCTGGCAGGATGAAGATGAATTCAAGCAGCAGGAAGAAGGCGGATGCTGTGGGCTTTCCGCTGTGGAAGATGCAAGACGGGTAGCTGCCCGTCTGGGCATTCCTTATTATGTTATGAATTTTAAAAATGAATTTAAAAAATATGTCATCGATTATTTTATCGATGACTATTTGCATGGAAGGACACCGAATCCATGTATTGCCTGTAACCGTTATGTAAAATGGGAGTCTCTGCTTACAAGAGCGATGGAGATTGGTGCAGACTATATTGCAACCGGTCATTATGCACAGGTAGAACAGCTTCCTAGTGGAAGGTATTCCATTAAGACTTCCGTGACAAGTGTGAAGGATCAGACTTATGCGCTATATAATCTAACACAGGATCAGCTTAGTAAAACACTGATGCCAGTCGGAAAGTACAGCAAAGACGAAGTACGTAAGATGGCTGAGAATATCGGACTTCTGGTTGCTCATAAACCAGACAGTCAGGATATATGTTTTGTTCCGGATGGAGACTATGCCACATATATAGAAGAAAACACTGCGGCAGGTTCAATCCGGCCGGGAAACTTCGTGACTTCCGATGGAACGATTGTAGGACAGCATAAAGGAATCATACATTATACAGTGGGGCAGAGAAAGGGTCTTGGATTATCTCTGGGACATCCGGCATTTGTACTGGAAATCCGTCCAGAGACAAATGAAGTAGTTGTGGGAACCAATGAAGAATCCATGTCCAGATATGTACGTGCTAATCATGTGAATTTCATGTCGGTTGCTGATATTGATGGAAAGAAGCGTGCGTGGGGAAAGATTCGCTACAATCATAAAGGTGCATGGTGTACAGTCGAACGTACAGGAGAAGACGAAATTTTATGTACATTCGATGAACCGGTACGTGCGATTACACCGGGACAGGCACTGGTGCTTTATGATGGAGAATATGTTCTTGGAGGAGGAACGATTCTATGAAAACAGATGCACATATGCACAGCAGCTTTTCTTATGATGCAGAGGTCTGTCCAAAGAAAATGATAGAAGCTTCCATCCAGAAGGGTTTAAAAGCCATCTGCTTTACAGATCATTATGACAAAGATGACGATCAGTGGGGCGAGGGAGAGCAGATTTTTGATGTAGATGAATATTTTACAACTATGACAAGGCTAAGGGAACAATATCGGGATCAGATAGAGGTCCGGATAGGGGTTGAACTTGGTCTCAGACCGCATCTTGCAGAATATTACAGCAGGTTCGTTCCAAAGTATCCATTTGATATGGTGATTGGATCGGTCCATTCGGTTCGCGGCGTAGACCCGGCGTCCGAAAAGCTGTTTGAAGGAAAGACTGATGCGCAAGTATACAGGATGACCTTTGAGGAGAGTCTGGAGGATATCAGACATTTTCATGATTTTGATGTTATGGGACATCTGGATTATGTGGTAAGATATGGTAAGAACAAAGAAAAAGAATATTCTTATAAGATGTTTGCAGATGAGATCGACGCTCTTTTAAGGGAACTGATCGAACATGGCAAAGGACTTGAGCTTAATATGGCAGGACTCAAATATGGACTGCCCTTCGCACATCCGCATCCGGATATTTTGAAGCGTTACAGAGAGCTTGGAGGCGAAATTGTTACAGTTGGTGCAGATGGGCACCAGCCAGAGCATATTGCATGGGAATTTGACAAGGCGTGTGACATTTTAAAAGGGTGTAATTTTAAATATTATACAGAATTTAAGGAAAGAAAGCCGATTTTTTTGACACTTCGATAGAATTCGAAAAGAGACTTGAATTTTTGTACTTTCTTTAGTACAATGAAAGAGGTTGATGAATCTTTAACAAACTTTTGTTGAAGATATCAGCATAAAATGCAAAGAACTAAATTTAAAACTTTAGGAGGAATTAATCATGGCAGTAAAAGTAGCGATTAATGGTTTTGGACGTATTGGACGTTTAGCTTTCAGACAGATGTTTGGAGCAGAGGGATATGAGGTAGTTGCAATCAACGACCTGACATCTCCTAAGATGCTTGCACACCTGTTAAAGTATGATTCTTCTCAGGGAAGATATGCTTTAGCTGATAAGGTAGAGGCTACAGAGGATTCTATCATTGTTGACGGAAAAGAGATCAAAATCTACGCAAAAGCTAATGCTGAGGAACTTCCATGGGGAGAAATCGGTGTAGACGTTGTTCTGGAGTGTACAGGATTCTATACATCTAAAGAAAAATCCATGGCACATATCAAAGCAGGAGCTAGAAAAGTTGTTATTTCCGCACCAGCTGGAAAAGACCTGCCAACAATCGTATATAATGTAAACCACAATGAGTTAAAACCAGAGGATACAGTTATTTCTGCAGCTTCTTGTACAACAAACTGTCTTGCACCTATGGCTAAGGCACTGAATGATCTTGCACCGATCAAATCTGGTATCATGAGCACAATCCATGCTTACACAGGAGATCAGATGACTCTTGATGGACCACAGAGAAAAGGTGATTTAAGAAGATCTCGTGCAGCAGCAGTTAATATCGTACCAAACAGCACAGGTGCTGCAAAAGCAATCGGTCTTGTTATTCCAGAGCTGAATGGAAAACTCATCGGTTCTGCACAGCGTGTACCAACACCTACAGGATCAACAACAATCCTTACAGCAGTTGTAGAGGGTAACGTAACAGTAGAGCAGATCAATGAGGCTATGAAAGCAGCTTCTAATGAGTCATTCGGATACAACACAGATGAGATCGTATCCAGTGATATCGTTGGAATGAGATATGGTTCACTGTTCGATGCAACACAGACAATGGTTATGCCACTTGACAACGGAACAACACAGGTTCAGGTTGTTTCCTGGTATGACAATGAGAATTCTTACACAAGCCAGATGGTAAGAACAATCAAATATTTCTCAGAGCTTGCATAAGGTTTCGAGTATTTCATAAAGACTCACAAAGGGTCCGGTCTAATATGGACCGGATCCTTTTTAAGTAATAGAAATATAATTTTATTGCTTAAAAAGCATTTGGCAGAACAAGCCAGAGTATATTCATTTTGAGAATGGAGAGAATGTTATGTTAAATAAAAAATCAGTAGATGATATCAATGTAAAAGGGAAAAAGGTTCTTGTAAGATGCGATTTTAACGTACCACTTATTGATGGAAAAATCACAGACGAGAATCGTCTTGTTGCAGCACTTCCTACAATTAAAAAGCTGATTTCTGACGGAGGAAAGATTATCCTTTGCTCACACCTTGGAAAACCTAAGGGACAGCCAGTACCGGAGTTATCTCTTGCACCAGTTGCAGTACGACTCTCAGAGCTTCTTGGACAGGAAGTAAAATTTGCAGCAGATCCTGAGGTTGTAGGAGCTAACGCAAAAGAAGCAGTAGCCAATATGAAAGATGGAGATGTCATCTTACTTGAGAATACACGTTACAGAGCAGAAGAGACAAAGAATGAAGATGCTTTCAGCAAAGACCTTGCTTCTCTTTGCGACGTATTTGTAAATGATGCATTTGGCACAGCACACCGTGCACACTGCTCTAACGTAGGTATTACAAAATATGTGGACACAGCAGTTGTAGGATATTTAATGCAGAAAGAGATTGATTTCCTCGGAAATGCAGTAAACAATCCGGAGAGACCGTTTGTAGCAATTCTCGGTGGAGCAAAGGTATCCAGCAAGATTTCTGTAATTGAGAACTTGATCGATAAAGTCGACACACTGATCATTGGTGGTGGTATGTCTTACACATTCAGTAAAGCTCAGGGCGGTACAGTTGGAAATTCACTTCTTGAGGCTGACTACTGCCAGTATGCACTTGACATGTTAAAGAAAGCACAGGAGAAAGGTGTAAAACTTCTTCTTCCTGTAGATACAGTTATTGCAGATGATTTCTCCAATGGAGCAAATAAAAAAGTTGTAAAAAGCGGTGAGATTCCGGACGGATGGCAGGGACTTGATATTGGACCTGAGACAGAGAAAATTTTCTGTGACGCAGTAAAAGATGCTAAGACAGTTGTATGGAACGGACCAATGGGCTGCTTCGAGATGCCGAACTTCGCACATGGAACAGAGGCAGTTGCAAAAGCACTTGCTGATACAGATGCAGTTACAATCATCGGTGGTGGAGATTCCGCAGCAGCAGTGAACCAGCTTGGATATGGCGACAAGATGACACACATTTCCACAGGTGGCGGAGCTTCTCTGGAATTCCTGGAAGGAAAAGAATTACCGGGTGTTGCAGCAGCTAACGATAAATAAGTGACGGAAAACAAGTATACACTCGTATCCGATGTTTTTCTTTGATTAATTTCAGAAAAATACTGAACAATAAATTTTAAATTAGGAGATAAAATCATGGCAAGAAGAAAAATTGTTGCAGGTAACTGGAAGATGAATAAAACTCCAAGCGAGGCAGTTGCTCTTGTAAATGAGTTAAAACCTTTAGTTGCAAATGACGAAGTAGATGTAGTGTTCTGTGTACCGGCAATTGATATTATTCCAGTTGCTGAGGCAGTAAAAGGGACCAACATTCAGGTTGGCGCTGAGAACATGTATTTTGAAGAGAGCGGGGCTTACACAGGCGAGATTTCACCGGCTATGTTAGTAGATGCAGGTGTCAAATATGTTGTTCTTGGACATTCTGAGAGAAGAGAGTATTTTGGTGAAACAAATGCTGATGTCAATAAGAAAATCCTGAAAGCATTTGAGCATGGTATTACACCAATTATGTGCTGTGGTGAGACACTGGAGCAGAGAGAGCAGGGCGTGACAATGGATTTCATCCGCCAGCAAGTGAAAGTCGGATTCCAGAATGTGACAGCAGATCAGGCAAAAACAGCAGTTATCGCTTACGAGCCAATCTGGGCAATTGGAACAGGTAAGACAGCAACAACCGAGCAGGCTGAAGAAGTATGCGCAGGTATTCGTGCATGTATCGCTGAAATCTATGATGAGGCAACAGCAGAAGCTATCCGTATTCAGTATGGCGGATCTGTAAATGCTGGAAATGCAGCAGAATTGTTCGCACAGGCGGATATCGATGGAGGACTTGTAGGTGGAGCATCTCTGAAAGCAGATTTCGGGAAAATCGTAAATTACAAGTAAGATTTTGAATCGCAGGGGGCGGCAGACACTTCCTGCGATTTTTACCCTGACTCGTCAAAGAGTCTTAAGGTATGATTAGTTTATGGAAATAAACAGCACTAAAGGATAGTATTATGATATATAAAGAAATACCAATTCAAGTGGAAGGTTCTGATAAGACGAGCCGAGCACAGTTTTATATACTGGATACACTTCCGGACGAGATGAAGATCCAGAAACGTCCCATCATTTTAATTTGTCCGGGTGGCGGATACCACAAAGTCAGTTACCGAGAAGGAGAGCCTCTTGCCATGCATTTTTTGAGCCTGGGCTATCATGCATGCGTACTACAGTATTCTGTGTCACCGGAGGCATTTTATCCGACACAGCTTTTGGAAGTGACAGAGAGTGTCAGACAGATTCATGAACATGCAAAAGAATGGTATATTGACACAAAGAAAATTGTACTGGCGGGAGCTTCAGCAGGAGGACATCTGGCGGCTAATTATTGCGCATTTTGGAAACGCGAGTTTTTGGTGGAGAAAAGTGGTATGCAAAGAGAGATGTTAAAGCCAAGAGGCCTGATCCTCTGTTATCCGGTTATCACATCGGATCCGAAATATGCGCATACGCCAAGTTTCCAGAATCTTCTTGGAGATACAGTAGAGGAAGAGGCTTGGAACTTATCTTTGGATCATCAGATTACAGATTCCATGCCGCCTTGTTTTATCTGGCATACAGCAACAGATCAGACAGTACCGCTGCCGAATTCTCTGCTGCTTGCCATGGCATTATGGAAAGCAGGCATTCCGGTAGAGCTGCATGTGTATCCGGAAGGGGTTCATGGGCTCAGCCTTGCCAATGAACTGGTAGAATGTCTGGATGGCAGGGGTGTGCAGGAGGAATGTACAAGCTGGATTTCGCTTGTTGATACATGGCTTGACAGACTTATGAAGAAAGAAGGAGAAGAATAATGAGCAAGAGACCAACAGTTCTTATGATTTTAGACGGTTACGGTTTAAATAATAATCAGAAAGGAAATGCTGTAGCTGAAGCAAAGACTCCGGTTGTGGATAAGTTAATGGCAGAGTATCCTTTTGTAAAAGGATATGCAAGCGGACTAGCTGTCGGACTTCCGGATGGACAGATGGGAAACTCTGAAGTCGGACATCTGAATATGGGGGCCGGACGTATTGTGTACCAGGAATTGACAAAAATCACAAAATCTATTCAGGATGGAGATTTCTTTGAGAACAAAGCACTGCTTGCTGCATGTGAAAATGTAAAGAAAAATGATTCTGCACTTCACTTGATGGGACTTGTATCAGATGGAGGAGTACACAGCCATATTGAGCATATTTTCGGACTTCTTGAGTTGGCAAAAAGACAGGGACTTAAGAAAGTTTATGTACACTGCTTCCTGGATGGACGTGATACACCACCGGCATCAGGAAAAGAGTATGTAGAGCAGTTAGAAGCTAAGATGAAAGAAATAGGTGTTGGTGAAGTAGCGTCTGTTATGGGACGGTATTATGCGATGGATCGTGATAATCGCTGGGATCGTGTAGAAAAGGCATACCGTGCAATTGCATACGGAGAAGGCGAAAAGGCAGCAAGCGGACCAGCCGGAATCCAGGCATCTTATGATAAAGATACAACAGATGAGTTTGTTCTGCCAACAGTTGTTGAAAAAGATGGAGCTGCGCTTGCAACAGTCAAAGAAAATGATTCCATCATCTTCTTTAACTTCCGTCCAGACCGCGCGAGAGAAATTACAAGAACATTTTGCGATGATAAATTTGAAGGCTTTGACAGAGGCGAGAGAATTAAGACAACATTCGTATGCTTTACAGAGTACGATGTGACAATTGAAAATAAACTTGTGGCATTTGTAAAAGAAAAGATTACCAATACATTTGGTGAATTCCTTGCAAAGAATGGACTTAAACAGGCACGTATCGCCGAGACAGAGAAATATGCACATGTGACATTCTTCTTTAACGGTGGAGTTGAGGAGCCGAATGAGGGCGAGGATAGAATCCTTGTGAAATCTCCGAAGGTGGCAACTTATGATCTGAAACCGGAAATGAGTGCTTATGAAGTATGTGACAAATTAGTTGAAGCAATTGAATCTGATAAATATGATGTGATTATCATCAACTTTGCAAACCCGGATATGGTCGGACATACTGGCGTAGAAGGAGCTGCAATCAAGGCTATTGAGGTGGTTGATGAGTGTGTAGGAAAAACAGTTGAAGCAATTAAGAAGGTAGATGGACAGATGTTTATCTGTGCAGACCATGGAAATGCAGAACAGTTGATCGACTATAAGTCAGGCGAACCATTCACTGCTCATACAACAAATCCGGTTCCATTTATTCTTGTAAATGCAGATCCTGCATATAAATTAAGAGAAGGCGGATGCCTTGCAGATATTGCTCCGACATTGATTGAATTAATGGGAATGAAACAGCCAGCAGAGATGACCGGAAAGAGCCTTTTAGTGAAATAGTCGGTGAACAATTGTAAGGGGCAGAACATGAATCGAGATCAAATTAAATTTCTTGCAATCATTACCATGACATGCAACCATATTGCAAATATATTTCTGACACCGGGAACGTTACTATTTGAGATTATGATCGACATTGGGTATTTTACTGCAATTACGATGTGCTACTTTCTGGTGGAAGGTTACGGTTATACCCATGATAAGAAAAAATATGGGGAGCGGCTGATGCTGTTCGGTGTGATATCATTCATACCATTTTGTCTGGCATTTGGTATGGTCCAGATGAATATGCTGTGTACCTTATTTTTGTGTTTCCTGATTCTTAAGGTTATGGAAATGTCCACTTTAAAATGGGAAAAATGGATTGTAATATTAATTTTAATCTTTGTATCCCTGTATTCAGACTGGGCATTACTGGCTCCTGTTTTTACAATTTTATTTGCAAAAAGTAAAGGAAATCGAATAAAAACAGCAATATCATTTGGAATAGGAGCATGTTTATTTGCAGGATTTAATTATTTGTCAAATTTAGAGAGTATGAGTACGGGCAGTGCGCTGATTCATGCATTGTGTTCGGGTATCGGACCGGTTGTGGCAGGAATCATCATTTTATTCTGCTACAATGGAAAGAAATCTAATCATGCAGGGAAAGCGTCAAAATGGTTCTTTTACATATACTATCCCGCGCATCTTCTTTTCTTGTGGGCAGTACATCAGCTTTGCATGTTGTAGAGAAGTATAAATAACAGGAGTACAGGAATATGAGCAAAAAATATGAGATATTTTTATTTGATCTGGACGGAACTATCACAGATTCTGCTCTTGGAATCACCAATTCAGTCATGTATGCATTGAAAAAGTTCGGCATCGAAGAGACAGACCGGACAAAATTATATAAATTTATCGGTCCGCCGCTTACAGAGTCCTTTGAGAAATTTTATGGTTTTACAAAAGAGCAGAGTCTGGATGGAGTAAAGTATTACCGGGAATATTATCATGATAAAGGCATCTATGAGAATCGTGTTTATGATGGATTAGAAGAAGTTTTAAAGAAGATAAATGAAGCCGGAAAGCAGGCAATTGTTGCAACATCAAAACCGGAGAAATATGCAAAGATTATTATTGATTATTTTCATCTGACTCAATACTTTGCATGCGTTGCAGGTATGGAGATGGACGGTGGAAGAGGAACAAAAGCTCAGGTCATTACCTATGCTCTTGAGAAAAATGATATTACAGACAAGTCTAACGTACTTATGATCGGTGACCGCGAACACGATGTCATCGGCGCCCATGAAAATGGACTTGACTGTCTCGGCATTCTCTACGGATTTGGAAGTCGCAAAGAATTTGAAGAAGCCGGAGCGGATTACATTCGTGAAAATGTAGAAGACATTTTACAATTCGTATAAAAATTTATTCGCCAATATTAATCCAGAGAAAATTATTATTTGTCAAAGGCACGCTCGCGCTACCTTCCGCTGGTAGCGGTACATAAGGCGCTAAAAAACACCGCCTAAGTACCGACCGCTCCAGAGTACCTTTCTCCAAATAATAATTTTCCTGGATTTTCTATATTTTGAACAAAATTATAAGGTGATTTTCGCTTTTTGAAGGAATTATAAAGTGTAGTGATATTAGTGAATAAAAAGAATCCAGCAAGGTGATGTTATCTGACGGTAGAGTGATTTCTGATACATCTGCGAGTATAGTCTCATATATTTTACATTGTCTGAGTCCATACGGACGAGTTTGTAAAATATATGAGAAATAAACGACGCAGCAGATGTCAGAAATCATTCGTGTCAGGAACACATCTAGCTGGATTCTTTTTTATGTATCACTACAAATTATAAATTACGCCTCTAAATTCTTATTTGCTGTGGAAAGCATCAGTTTAATTCGATTCAACTGATTTACTTCACTTGCGCCCGGATCAAAGTCGATTGCTACGATATTTGACTGTGGGTAGCGTCTTCGTAACTCTTTAATAACACCCTTGCCTACTACATGGTTTGGCAGGCAGGCAAATGGCTGTGTACACACAATATTTGGTGCACCGCTGTGGATCAGCTCTAACATTTCGCCGGTCAGGAACCAGCCTTCACCAGTCTGATTTCCAAGAGATACAATGTCAGAAGCCATCTTTCCGAGATCACGGATATCTGCAGGCGGGTTAAAATGTTTGCTCTTCTTAAATGCTTCGGTAGCCGGAGCGCGGAACCAGTCTATGACCTTGAGGCCCCAGTTTGCAGCAGTTGCTTTTGATTTTGCAAATCCAAGCTTTTCTACTTTAAAGTTCTGATTGTAGAAGCAGTACTGCAGGAAGTCCAGAAGATCTGGAACAACAGCTTCAGCCCCTTCGCTTTCCAGCAGATCGACCAGATGATTATTAGCCGCCGGAAGGAATTTGACAAGAATCTCACCGACAACGCCGACGCGTGGTTTTTTAACATCTAAAAGTTCGATATTATTGTCAAAGTCTTCGATGATCTGCCGGCATAACTTCTTGAATTTTCGCCTGGAAGGATAGCCGGAAGAGACAAACTCTTTACATATTTCCACCCATTTTCTATGCATTGCATTCACAGATCCCGCAACAGCTTCGTATGGTCTTAACCGATACACACATTTCATAAAGATATCACCAAATACTACGCTGTAAATACCACGAAGTACGAGAGCGGGTGTAATCTTAAATCCAGGATTTTCTTCCAGTCCGCTTAAGTTAATGGAAATAACCGGAATATATTCGTAACCGGCTTTTTTTAGGGCACGGCGGATAAATCCGATATAATTGGAAGCACGGCAGCCACCACCGGTCTGGCTGATGATGACAGCAATCTTGTGTGTATCATATTTGCCGGAAAGGATGGCCTCCATGATTTGTCCGACAACCATAAGAGACGGGTAACATGCATCATTGTTAACGTATTTAAGTCCCACATCTACTGCCTGTTTGTTGTCATTTGGAAGGACTTCGATGTTGTATCCGGAAGCTTTAAATGCAGACTCCATCAGTTCGAAGTGGATCGGTGACATCTGTGGGCAGAGAATGGTGTAATTCTCGCGCATTTCCTTTGTGAAAGATACTTTTTCAATAGCTGCGGAATGAATCGTACGTTTGTCATTTCGCTGTTCTCTGACGCGGATAGCAGCCAGAAGAGAGCGGACACGGATCCTTGCAGCACCTAAGTTGTTGACTTCATCAATCTTCAGAGATGTATAGATCTTATCTGAATGATTTAAAATATCCGCAACCTGATCGGTTGTGACCGCATCCAGTCCGCAACCGAAAGAGTTGAGCTGGATCAGATCCAGATTGTCTTTTGTTTTTACATAGTTTGCCGCTGCATACAGACGGGAATGGTACATCCACTGATCCATCACGTTGAGTGGGTGCTCAGCTGGATTTAAGTGGGAGATGGAATCCTCAGTCAGCACAGCAATATTATAAGAATTGATCAGTTCTGGAATGCCATGGTTAACCTCCGGGTCAATGTGATATGGACGTCCTGCCAGTACAATACCTCTGTTTCCGGTCTCATCCAGGAATTTGACAACTTCCTCCCCTTTTCGACGCATATCTTCACGGCATGCTGCAAGTTCTTTCCATGCTGCATGGACGGCAGACTGGATTTCCTGATCGGAAATATCAAATTTCTTTCCAAGTTCTTCCACCAGGCGATAGGAGATCGTATCCTCGCTGGCAAAAGAGAGGAATGGGTGCATAAAATCAACTTCTCCATTTACAATGGCATCAATGTTATTCTTGATATTTTCCGGATAAGAAGTAACAATCGGGCAGTTGTAATGGTTGTCAGAGTCTGCAAATTCATTGCGCTCGTAAGGAATGCTTGGGTAGAAAATGTGTTTCACCCCTTCGTTGATCAGCCATTGTACATGTCCGTGAGCCAGTTTTGCCGGGTAGCATTCAGACTCACTTGGAATGGACTCAATACCGAGTTCATAAATGCTTCTTGTAGAAGCAGGAGAGAGTTTGACAGAGAATCCAAGCTGATTGAAAAATGTGAACCAGAATGGATAGTTTTCGTATATATTTAATACACGGGGGATTCCGATTACACCGCGTTTTTCAGATTCTTCCGGCAATGGTTCATAATCAAAATAACGTTTTAATTTGTATTCAAATAAATTTGGCAGCTTATTCTCGGATTTTGCTTTTCCAAGTCCGCGTTCGCATCGATTTCCGGTAATGAACTTACGTCCGCCGCTGAAATGATTAATCGTCAGACGACAGTTATTTGTACATCCTTTACATTTTGTCATAGTTGTAGAATATTCCATGGCCTCAATGTCCTCAATAGAGAGCATAGTCGTGCCTTCGCATTCTACATAACGCTCACGTGCAATGAGAGCTGCACCAAATGCACCCATAATTCCGGCAATATCCGGACGGATCGCCTCACATCCTGCGATTTTCTCAAAACTTCGAAGGACAGCATTGTTGTAGAATGTTCCACCTTGAACTACGATATGTTTTCCAAGTTCCGATGCATCAGAAACTTTGATGACCTTGAATAACGCATTCTTAATAACAGAATATGCAAGTCCTGCGGAGATATCAGCAACCTCAGCACCTTCTTTTTGTGCCTGTTTAACCTTGGAGTTCATAAATACAGTACAACGTGTTCCAAGGTCGATCGGATTTCTTGCAAATAAAGCTTCGTGGGCAAAATCTTCAACAGAATAATTCAGTGATTTTGCAAATGTCTCAATAAATGAACCACAGCCGGAGGAGCAGGCCTCATTGAGCTGTACACTGTCAACGGTCTGATTCTTGATCTTAATACACTTCATATCCTGACCGCCGATGTCCAGAATACAGTCAACATCCGGCTCAAAGAAAGAAGCAGCATAGTAATGAGAGACAGTTTCTACTTCGCCTTCGTCAAGGAGAAGGGCTGCTTTGATCAGAGCCTCGCCATATCCGGTAGAGCAGGAGTGTACGATCTGTACATCCTCTGGTAATTTGCTGTAAATATCTTTGATCGCAGTAATTGTTGTACCAAGCGGATCTCCGTCATTGTTGTGATAGAAGGAATATAAAAGTGTCCCGTCTTCGCCGACAAGAGCTGCCTTTGTAGTGGTAGATCCGGCATCAATACCAAGGAAAGCCTTTCCTTTATAGGTAGCCAGATCTCTGACCGGGACCTGATCCTTGTCGTGCCGCTCTTTAAACTCTTGAAAGTCAGCTTCACTTGCAAACAAAGGTTCCATACGGTCGACTTCAAATTCCA
>OKSH01001573.1_pt1 | contig 19736 bp, 15 predicted proteins | sample 1601231 | NCBI WGS metagenome assembly OKSH01 (sample SAMEA3541596, study PRJEB24748) | human gut metagenome | biome: human gut; feature: human-associated habitat; material: faeces | place: China | collected 2012 | reverse complement strand
GAACGCCGCCGCCCCGGCGCGTCCCCTCGTCGACATCGACACGCTCAACCCCGCCCAGCGCGAGGCGGTCCTTACCACCGAGGGCCCACTGCTCGTGCTCGCCGGCGCTGGATCGGGCAAGACGCGCGTGCTTACGTTCCGTATCGCCCGCATGATCGGCGACCTGGGCATTCGCCCTTGGCAGATTCTCGCCATCACGTTCACCAACAAGGCTGCTGCTGAGATGCGCGAGCGTCTCTCCGCCATGCTGCCCGACGGCGGTATGCGCGGCATGTGGGTGTGCACCTTCCATGCCATGTGCGTGCGTATGCTGCGCGAGGATGCCGATCTGCTCGGCTACACCGGCCAGTTCACCATTTACGACGATGACGATTCCCGCCGCATGGTGCGCGAGATCATGACCCACCTGGGCATCGAGCAAAAGCAGTACCCCATCAACATGATCCGCTCCAAGATCTCCACGGCCAAAAACGCCATGATCGGCCCGGAGGAGCTCATCGAGAAGGCGAGCTCGCCGCAGGAGCAGAAGGCTGCCCAGGTGTACCTGGAGCTGGAGCGCCGCCTGCGCGCCGCGAACGCCATGGATTTCGACGATCTGCTCGTGCGCACGCTCGAGCTGCTGCGCACCCGTCCCGAGGTGCTCGAGAAGTACCAGGAGCGCTTCCGCTACATCAGCGTCGACGAGTACCAGGACACCAACCACGTCCAGTACGAGATCGCCAACCTGCTGGCCGCCAAGTACCAAAACCTCATGGTCGTGGGCGACGACGACCAGTCCATTTACAGCTGGCGTGGCGCCGACATCACCAATATCCTGGACTTTGAGAAGGACTTTAAAAACTGCAAGACCGTCAAGCTGGAGCAGAACTACCGCTCCACGGGTCATATCCTGAGCGCCGCCAACGCCGTGGTGCGCCATAACTCGCAGCGCAAGGACAAGCGCCTGTTTACGGCCGAGGGCGATGGCGAGAAGATTCAGGCCTTCCAGGCGAGCGACGAGCGCGACGAGGGCCGCTGGATTGCCGGTGAGATCGAGAAGCTGCATGCCAAGGGTACGAGCTACGACGATATCGCCGTGTTCTACCGCACCAACGCCCAGTCGCGTATCCTCGAAGATATGTTCCTGCGCGCGGGCGTGCCCTACAAGATCGTGGGCGGCACGCGATTCTTCGACCGTGCCGAGATCCGCGACGTCATGGCCTACCTCAAGATGATCGTGAACCCGGCCGACGAGATGAGCGTCAAGCGCGTCATCAACACGCCGCGCCGCGGCATCGGCTCCACCTCGATCCAAAAGATCGAGCAGCTGGCGCGCGACAACCGCTGCTCGTTCTTCCAGGCCTGCGAGATCGCAACAGCCGAGACGGGCATGTTTAGTGCCAAGGTGCGCAACGGCCTGTCGAGCTTTGTTTCGCTGGTGCGCGAGGGCCGTCGCATGGACGGCGAGCTCAAGGACGTCGTCGAGATGATCGTCGATAAGACGGGCCTGCTGCAGGCGTTTCGCGCCGAGGGCACCATGGAATCCGAGAGCCGCGCCGAGAACATCCAGGAATTCCTGGGCGTCGCCGCCGAATTTGAGGAGACGCACGAGGATATCGAGGGCACGCTCGAGAGTCTAGAAGAGCTGCGCGCGGCCGGTGTTGCCGACGTGCCGTTCGTCGCCGAGTCCGAGTCCGCCGTGGTGAGTGCGCCCGCGTCCGAGCCGGGGCCGTCCGCTCCGGCATCCTCGTTTGAGGCACTTGTCGGCGCTCGTGACGCCGCGGGCTCCAATCCGCTCGATAGCCTAGCCGCCCCGGCGCTCTCGCCGCAGGATGCCCTGGCCGCCGCCATCGCGGGCAACGCGTATGCCGTGCCAACAGAGCTACCGGCGGGCGCCGTGCATGCCGACGAGATCGAGCGCACCTACGGTCCGCTCACCTGTAAGGCACTGCCGGCACTCATGGAGTGGCTGGCCCTGCGCTCCGACTTGGATTCCCTGGCCGGCGAGACGCATGCCATTACCATGATGACCATCCACTCCGCCAAGGGCCTGGAGTTCCCGGCGGTGTTCGTGGCCGGCATGGAGGAGGGTATCTTCCCGCACGTGCACGACTTTGGCGGCAGCGATGACCCGGGCAAGCTCGAGGAGGAGCGTCGCCTGGCCTACGTTGCCATCACGCGTGCCCGTAAGCGCCTGTTCCTGACCTATGCGGCCACGCGTCGCACCTACGGCTCGACCTCTGCCAACCCGCGCTCTCGCTTCCTCAACGAGATTCCGTTTGAGGATATCGAGTTTAGCGGTATCGGTTCTGCCGGTTTTGAGGGCACGGGCTGGGAGAAGCGCGGCGACCGTCACGGCACCTTTGGCTCGGGCATGGGCTCGGATATGTATGGCGGCAAGGTGTTCGGTTCGCATACGCGCTCGACCGGCGGTTCCGGTTCGCGCGGCGGATCGAGCTTCGACGATTTCTTTGGTGGCAGCACCTATGGCACTGAGCGCCATCGCGGGGTTTCGCCCGACGCCGGCCGTGTTGCCTCGACCTTTGGTTCGGGCGCGCTGCGAGCTAAAAAGCCGTCGTCCAAGGTGTCGCCGACGGTGGAGCGCAAGGTCGATCGCGCCAGCGCGTCGCAGGACTTTGCCGCGGGCGATACCGTGAGCCACAAGACCTTTGGCACCGGTACCGTGATCTCGGTCGCCGGAGACATGATCGAGGTTCAATTCGAAAAGACCGGCCAGACCAAAAAGCTCATGAAGGGCTTTGCGCCTATCGTCAAGCTGTCGTAATCCCAGCGGACCTGGGCGGGCGTATAGGGCAACATCGCCTGCTCGGACAGTCCTGCGCAAGACGGAGAGCACATTAAGTGCTCTCCTTTGCGTGCGGAACTCGCGATCGATGTTGCCCTATACGCCCGCCCAGGTCCTTAGATAACGCTGCTTGCGAACGTCGCTCTGCTCGTTCGCTTTTTGGTCTGGAGAGCCGGGTGGGCTGATATATAGATACGAGTAGGGGCTCCTCCGTTGATGAACGGGGGAGCCCCTTGTTTCGTTTTGGTTGTTGTTGCGACCTAGAGGTGGCTGATGATCAGTTCCATCTTGCCTTTGAGGTCAATGGAGCTAACGGTACTGGGTGCTAACAGGTGGCTTCCCTTGTGGACGGGGTCGCCGCAGACGGCGCCTTCGCCGTCGATGACCGACAGGCACATGAAGGGCCAGCGCTGGTCGAGGGTCTTGCTGCCGTTGACGCGCACGCGATCGACGGTGTAGCAGGAGTTAGACTCGAGCTCGGTCACGCCGTCGATCTCGGGCGCGGTCACGGTGCCGTCGGTCGGTGCCTGAGCATTGAAGTCGATGCAGTCGAGGCTCTGCTCAATGTGCAGCGGGCGCAGCTTGCCATCGGTGCCGGGACGGTCGTAGTCGTACAGGCGATACGTCACGTCGCTCGACTGCTGCGTCTCTAAAATGAGCGTGCCGGTCTTGATGGCGTGCACGGTGCCGGAATCAATCTGGAAAAAGTCGCCCTTGTGAATCGGCAGCACGTTGAGCATGTCGTCCCAACGGCCTTCCTCGATCATCTGTGCGGCCTCGGCACGATCCTTGGCGCGCTGCCCGACGATGATCGTGGCGCCGGGCTCGCAGTCCAGCACATACCAGCACTCGGTCTTGCCCAGGCTTCCGTTCTCGTGCTCGGCGGCGTACTCGTCGTTGGGGTGAATCTGGATCGAAAGGTCGTCCTTGGCGTCCAGAATCTTGATGAGCAGCGGGAACTCCTTGCCCTCGCAGTTGCCAAAGAGCTCGCGGTGCTCGGCCCACAGCCACGACAGTGTGTGGCCGGCATACGGGCCCTCCGCGATCTGGCAGTCGCCGTTGGGGTGGGCCGAGATAGCCCAACACTCACCGATGGGACCCTCGGGAATGCCGTAACCAAATACGGTTTCGAGCTGGCGGCCGCCCCAGATCTTCTCGTGGAAAATCGGCGTCAGTTTAATCAAATCGGACATGTTCATACTCCCATGGTGTTGCGCGACCGCCCGCTCTAATCGAGTCATAACGAGCGCCCGCATGACTACAAAAACCTATGCCAACGTTACGTTGTGCAGCTCAAAGCGGTCGCCGACGTTGCGCGAAATCGAGTACTCAAAGGCGTTGCCGCTATCCAAAAAGCCAATCTGGTTGAGTTCGAGCAGGGGAGCGCCGGGTTTGGTGCCCAGACGCTCGGCCTCTTCCTCGGTTGCCGCCACGGCGCGGATGGTGCGGTGGAAGCTCGAAATCTTCAGCCCGCATTGCTCGCGGATAAAGCTATAGACCGATCCGTATAGGTCCTTCTTTTTAAGGCCCGGTATCAGCTCGAGAGGCATGTAGGTGTACTCGATGACGATGGGCTTCTCGTCGACCTGGCGCACGCGCACGATGTGATAGGCAAAGTCGTCCTCGGCAATTCCCAGCTGAGTTGCGACGTCCGCTGGTGGATTGACAATCGAGAAATCGTAGACCACCGAGGTCACCTTCTCCCCGCGGTGCTCATACGAAAAGCCCTGGGCGCGGTCGTTTTTGCCCTGGAAAAACGCCTGGTCGGGAAGACCCGCCGTGTCCTTAACGTAGGTGCCCGACCCGCGACGGCTGGTAACAAGACCCTCCTCGGTGATCTGCTCGATCGCGCGCTTGACGGTGATCTTGGAAACGCTATAGAGCTCGCAGAACTCAACGACGGTGGGTAGCTTGTCGCCCGGTTTAAGAGCGCCGTCCTCGATGCTTCGACGGATATCTGCAGCTATCGCCTCGTATTTGGGAATCATGGAACCTCCTTTCCGGCTTGATTGAGTACAGAAGAAAGTATAGTCAACACCTAAGCATCCCTATTGCGTTTTTGAAAAGTTCGAGAAAGGTTTAATTAAAAAACGCTTCTCTTTAAAAACTAGAGCGCTCTAAATGAATATGCACTCGAATAATGTGGTATTGAGCAAATTGATTGGCTCGAGGACGGGGCTGGGCTGTTTTGCCGCCCAGCGAACCGAATCTCATGCTTTGAGTTTCCCCAGATAAAACCCGCCAAAACAAACCTGTCCCTTTTTGGCAGGTTTTTGCCTGGGGAGCGGTACCATACAGGCAATGTTTAAACGAGAAAGGCGGGCTCCCATGGAACCTAAGCAGTACTACATCGGCATTGACGTCGGCGGCACTTCGGTTAAGGAGGGCCTGTTCGACGAGGACGGCAACCTGCTGGCCAAGGCCAGCGTGCCCACGCCTCCCATCGTTGACGCTGCGGGCTTTGCCGCGGTGACCGAAGCTATCGACCAGGTGGTCGCCAAGGCCCAGATTCCGCGTGCCTTTGTGGCGGGCATTGGTCTGGCCGTTCCGTGCCCCATCCCGGCATCGGGCGATGCCAAGGTCAAGGCCAACATTGCCATTAACCTGCCCGAGCTGAGAGTCGCCATTCAGGAGCACTGCCCCGACGCGGTCGTTAAGTACGAGAACGATGCCAACGCCGCTGCCATGGGCGAGGCCTGGCTCGGCTCTGCCAAGGGCGTACAGAACGTGGTGATGGTCACCATTGGTACCGGCGTGGGCGGCGGCGTTATCGTTAACGGCGACGTGGTATCAGGCGTTGTGGGCGCCGGCGGCGAGATTGGCCATATGTGCCTGAACCCCGACGAGGAGCGCACCTGCGGCTGCGGCGGCCATGGCCATCTGGAGCAGTATTCCAGCGCCACCGGCGTGGTGAGCAACTACCTTGCCGAGTGCGAAAAGGCGGGCGTCGAGCCCATCGAGCTGACCGGCCCCTCCGATTCCAAGGACGTGTTCCAGGCCTGCCGCGAGGGCGACAAGCTCGCGCTGGCCGCGGCCGATACCATGGCCGACTATCTCGGCCGCGCACTGGCGCTTATCGCCAACGTGGTTGATCCCGAGATGTTCCTCATCGGCGGCGGCGCCTCCGCCTCGGCCGATGTCTACCTCGACAAGGTCCGCGAGCACTTTAAGCAGTACGCGCTTTCTGCCTCGCGCGAGACGCCCATTAAGGTCGCTTCGCTCGAAAACGACGCCGGCATCATCGGTGCCGCCTACGTAGCCCTGCGCGCCGCCGGCAAATAGTTGGTGCAAGGGGGACAGGTTACTTTGCACCAACATGGTGCAAAAGGGACAGCCTTGGCCCCCGTGCCTGCGCCCCAAAATATGCCGTGGCCCTTCCGTCTGCGAAGGCTCGGCATCGGCGTGCTACCATAGCTACGTCCAAGTACACATATCAAGTGGAGGATATCCATGGCAAACGTTCTTGTCTTTGGTCACCAGAACCCCGATAACGACGCCATCATGAGCGCCGTCGTCCTGTCCCAGCTGCTCAACCAGGTTGAGTATGCCGGCAACACCTACGAGGCCTGCGCCCTTGGTCAGCTTCCGGCCGAGTCCGCCAAGCTGCTTGCCGACGCCGGCATTGCCGAGCCCCGCGTGATCGAGTCCGTCGAGGCCGGTCAGCTCGTCGTTCTCACCGACCACAACGAGTCTGCCCAGTCCGTCGCCGGTCTTAAGGACGCCACGGTCTTTGGCGTTGTCGACCATCACCGCATCGGCGACTTCGAGACTGCCGGCCCGCTGCATTACATCTGCCTGCCCTGGGGCTCCAGCTGCACCATCGTCACCAAGCTCGCCGGCGTGCTCGGCGTTGAGCTTTCCGACGTCCAGGCCAAGCTGCTGCTCTCGGCCATGATGACCGACACGCTCATGCTCAAGAGCCCCACCACCACCGATGTCGACCGCGCCGTTGCCGCCAAGCTCGGCGAGCAGGTGGGCGTCGACCCGGTCAAGTTTGGCATGGAGGTCTTCCTCACCCGTCCGTCCGGCTCCTTCACCGCAGCCGAGATGGTCGGCAACGACATCAAGATGTTCGAGCCCGCTGGCAAGAAGCTGCTCATCGGCCAGTACGAGACCGTCGACAAGAGCCGCGCACTCGGCATGATCGACGAGATCCGCGAGGCCATGCGCGCCTACGCCGCCGAGAAGGGTGCCGACGGCATCGTCCTGTGCATCACCGACATCATGGAGGAGGGCTCGCAGGTTCTGCTCGAGGGCGAGACCGAGGCCGCTCAGAAGGGCCTGGGCATTGCCGACGAGCACGACGGCGTCTGGATGCCGGGCGTCCTCTCCCGTAAGAAGCAGGTCGCTGCCCCCATCATGGCCGCCTGCTAGGTTTAGTTGACCGAACGCCACGACCGGATCGCGGACGCCCCGCGCTCCGGTCGTTTTTGTGCACGGCGCCGCGTCGTCTCTTGGGCAGGCGCGCCCGTGCCGTTGAGCAAATAATGTTCAACCTGTGGTTCCGCTTTTCGGCCACGCCTGCGTGCTTGTCGTGCAGGGTAGGCTAGATGCAAGCGTAATACGTTAGAGCGCGGCGCCGCCACTTGGGCGGGCCGTGCTTTTTTAAGACGGGAGCTTTCCCGAGAAAGGAGCCGCCCATGGCAGCAACTGAGCAGCTGTTCAACGTTCGTGAGCGCAAGCGCTTTGAACGTCACGACATTTGGGAGCGCATTGCCGAGAACGGCACCATTTCTGCCGCCGTCATGGTGATCGCCGCTATCGCCGCCGTCATCTGCGCCAATACCGATGCCTACGAGGCCATCCATCACTTTTTGGAGACCCCGCTGTATATGGGTCTGGGCAACCTTACGGCTGGTCTCACCGTTGAGCTTTTCGTCAACGACTTCCTCATGGCGATTTTCTTTTTGTTGGTGGGCATTGAGCTTAAGTACGAGATGACGGTCGGCGAGCTCAAGAATCCGCGTCAGGCCATGCTTCCCATGCTGGCGGCCGTGGGCGGTGTCGTCGTTCCCGCCTGCATCTACCTGATCTTTAACCATGCCGGTGCCCGTAACGGTTGGGCCATCCCCATGGCAACCGATATTGCCTTTGCGCTGGGCGTGCTGTCGCTTTTGGGCAATCGCGTGCCCAACGGCGTGCGCGTGTTCTTCTCGACGCTCGCCATCGCCGACGACCTGATCTCCATCGCCGCCATCGCCATTTTCTACGGTCAGAGCCCCAATCCGTTTTGGTTGGGCGCCGCCGCACTTGTGACCTGCGCGCTCGTGTGGCTCAACAAGACGCAGCATTACCGCCTTGCCCCGTATTCGGTACTGGGTCTGCTGTTGTGGTTCTGCATGTTCAAGAGCGGCGTACATGCCACGCTTGCTGGCGTCATCCTGGCCTTCACCATTCCGGCCAAGTGCGGCGTCAAGCTCGATAGTCTCACCGATTGGCTGGGCGAGTGCCTGCCGCTGCTCGATGACCGCTACGACGACGAGGCACACATCCTGGGCCAGCATGACTTTACCGTCTCGACTACCAAGGTCGAGCGCGTCATGCACCGCGTGACCCCGCCGCTTATCCGCATGGAGCGTCTGATCTCCACGCCGGTCAACTTTGTGATCCTGCCGATCTTTGCGTTCGTAAACGCTCAGGTTCGTTTAGTGGGCGTGGACATGAGCACGCTGCTCACCGATCCGGTGACGCTCGGCGTGTACTTTGGCATGCTGCTGGGCAAGCCGATCGGCATCTTTGGTATGACGTTTGCCCTGGTTAAGCTTAAGGCCTGCGAGCTGCCGCACAATGTCAACTGGCACATGATTGCCGGCGTGGGCATTCTGGGCGGTATCGGCTTTACCATGTCGATTCTCATCAGCGGCCTTGCCTTCCCGACGGCCCAGTTTGAGGTTCTTGCAGCCAAGGCCGCTATTCTCGCCGGTTCGGTCACCGCAGCCGTGCTCGGCATGATCTACATGAGCGTGGTCTGCAAGCATCCCTCGCCCAAAGACGAGTAAGAGCGCGAAAACCGGCTCCAGAACCGATTCGGGCGCGTCCAAAATGCGGATTCTGGCGGTGCTTGCCGCCTGCCAGACACGCCAGTGGTCAAAAAACGCCGTTTGTGAGTACTGTCACAAACGGCGTATCATTTTAGGTGCGGAAAATAATGAACAAAGTTATAAGAACTGTACGTTAATGAGTGACCATCGACTTCCAATTTGGCGCTAGCTGACGGTGATTAGGAAGTTTCAAGTCGAGTTTTGCCGATTTCGACCAAAAATCGCTGCTACTAAAAAGGTAACAGTACTCATATTTGCCCTTTTTTGGCCACAAGCCCTAAAACAAGCCTCGCCAAGGTCGGGAAGCGGGCCAAATCGCCGGCCTCGAGGCTTATTCCACCGTTCCGTAGACGGCGCCCCAGCCGTGGGCGGCCAAGGCGGAGTTGAGCTGGTCGCAGAGTGACTGGCGGTCGTAATAGCCGGGCGGTAGCAGGTTGACGATTTCCATGAGATCGGGCGCCAGGTCCAAGATTTCGGCCTGTACGATCAGGTCCAGGCGGTCGATGGCATGGCGGTCGTAAAACAGCCCGTCGACCAGGCGCTGCAGGTCGCCGAATTCCTCGGCCCTAAACGATCCGTACTCCATAGTGCCTCCTTGGGCGCCCCACGCCGCCATGCGCGGCGATTCGTAATTCATTGCGATGAACTTAATCTATCACGGCTTCATACCGTTGTGGCGGTGGCGGTCTATACTTAGACGAACTGCAACGTACCGCTTCGCGAAAGGTCGCACCCATGCAGACGATCTACCAGAAGATGGAAACCACCGAACTCGATGCCGCCATCGAGGCGCTCAAAGCCGAGGTCGCCGAGGTCAAGGCCAAGGGCCTGGCGCTCGACATGGCCCGCGGCAAGCCGTCGCCCTCCCAGGTGGACATCTCTCGACCTATGCTCGATATCCTCAATGCCGATGCCGATCTGCACGACGGCAACGTCGACTGCTCCAACTACGGCTGCTTTGAGGGCATTCCCTCGGCACGCAAGCTAGCGGGGGAGTTCCTGGGGTGCCCTGCCGAGCAGACGCTCGTGCTGGGCTCGTCGAGTTTGCTGATTGAGCACGACATCGCCGGCATGTTCTGGCGCTGTGGCTCGTGCGGCAGCGAGCCCTGGGATGCCTACGAGGCCGCGCACGACGGCAAGAAGGTCAAGTTCCTGTGCCCCGTTCCCGGCTACGATCGCCATTTTGGCATCACCGCCGACTTGGGCATCGAGAACGTCCCCGTCGCGATGACCGACAACGGCCCCGACATGGACGAGATTGAGCGCCTCGTTGCCGCCGATGATTCCATCAAGGGTATCTGGTGCGTGCCCAAGTATTCCAACCCCACGGGCATCACCTTTAGCGAGGACACTGTGCGCCGCCTGGTCGAGATGCCCACGGCCGCACCCGATTTCCGCATCTTTTGGGACAACGCCTACTGCGTGCACGACCTGTACGACGAGACCGACGAACTCGCAAACATCTTTGACCTCGCTCGCGCGGCGGGCACCGAGGACCGCGTGGTGGCCTTTGCCTCGACGTCCAAGATCACCTTCCCGGGCGCCGGCATCGGCTTTATCGGTGCGAGCCCCGCGGTCATCGCCGAGTTCTCCAAGCGCCTGAAGGCCGGCCTCATCAGCGCCGACAAGCTCAACCAACTGCGTCACGTGCGCTTCCTTCCCACCATCGAGGCGGTCAAGGAGCACATGAAAAAGCATGCCGAGTTCCTGCGCCCGCGCTTTGAGGCCGTCGAGCGCAAGCTCACCGAGGGCTTGGGCGACACGGGCTGCGCCACTTGGACGCACCCCCGCGGCGGCTACTTTGTAAGCTTCGATGGTCCCGAGGGCTCGGCCCAAAAGGTCGCCGCGCTTTGCGCCGACCTGGGCGTCAAGCTCACGCCGGCCGGTGCCACCTGGCCCTATGGCAAGGACCCGCGCGACACCAACATCCGCATCGCGCCGAGCTATCCCACGGTCGAGGACCTGGAGGCCGCGCTCGATGTGCTGGTGCTGGCCGTTAAGCTTGTCGCTGCCGAGCTTGCGCGTACCGAGCGCGCCTAACGCGTAGGGCCCCGCAAGTCCGCGCCTAGTACTATCCGCACTTTCGATACGTAAAGGAGCGTATACATGGATTTGGGTATTTCCACCAACCCCACGCCAGAGCTCTACACCATTAAGGTGACCGGTGAGATCGATATCTCTAACGCCGATAGCCTGCGCAATGCCATCGACCTGGCGCTCGAGCAGCCCACTGAGGCCGTTGAGCTCGATTTTGCCCAGGTGAGCTACATCGATTCGACGGGCATTGGCGTGCTTGTGGGCGCCGCACACCACGCAGCTGATCATGGTAAGCGTTTTAGCTGCGTCAACGTGCAGCCCCCGGTGATGCGCGTGGTTCAGCTGTTGGGCGTCGACCAGGAGATTTCGATCACCGCTGCATAATCTTTGCCCCCAAAAGGGCGTGCCGTTTGGCATATGTTTGTGATGCGCTCGGACGTTTTGGCGTCCGGGCGCTATACTTGACCGAATGAATAGACGAGTTCCGGCCGAATGGCGCGGTGCGGGCTCGACTCACATCGAGCCTTGGAGGTATGTGTGTTTGGTATTGGAGAGGGTGAGCTCGCGATCATCGTGGTCTTCGGCTTTTTGCTGTTTGGCCCGGATAAGCTCCCGCAGATGGGCCGTACGATCGGCCGTGCCATCCGTCAGTTCCGCGAGACGCAGGAAAAGATGACGGCCGTTGTTCAGTCCGAGATTATCGATCCGGTGAGTGAGGCCGCGTCGGCGCCGGTCAAGCCCAAGAAGGCTGCTGCGACCGACGACGATTCCGATGCGGACGAGGATGTCACCGAGACGGCAGCGCCCGCCAAGAAGGAGACCTTTGCCGAGCGTCGCGCCCGTCTTGCTGCCGAGAAGGCCGCAAGCGAGGGTGCTGCTGAGGGCGAGGTCGCTGCCGAGGATACCAGTGCCGAGGGTACTGCCGCTGCGGCTGAGTCCGAGGCCGCCACTGCCGATGCGCCCGCGGAGTCCGCTTCCACTGCAGAGCCGGAGACCGAGCCCGAGCCGGCAGAGCCCACGACGGCTGACCTCTACGCCCGTCGTCCCCGCAAGCGCAAGGCCGTCGTCGACCAGCTCGCTCGCGAGCTCGAGGCCGAGGACGACGCTGCTGCCGCCGATGCCCCGAAGGGAGGCGATGAGTAATGCCTATCGGACCTGCGCGTATGCCGCTCTTCGATCACCTGGGAGAGCTCCGTCGCCGCCTGACCATCGTGGTCGTGTCGGTGTTTGCCGCCGCCATCGTGCTGTACTTTGCCACGCCCGTGGTGCTCGACATCTTGGAAGACCCCATCCGCTCCTTTGTGCCGGACGGTAAGTTCTACATCACCACCACGCTCGGCGGTTTTGGCCTGCGCTTCTCGCTGGCCATCAAGATGGCCGTGGTCATGTGCACGCCCATGATCATCTGGCAGATCCTGGCATTTTTCCTGCCGGCGCTGCGCCCCAACGAGCGCAAGTGGGTCGTACCCACGGTGCTCGCCTCGACGGTGCTGTTCTTCCTGGGCGCTATCTTCTGCTACTTCATCATTATTCCGGCAGGCTTTGAGTGGCTTATCGGCGAGACCTCGGCCGTCGCCACGGCGCTGCCCGACCTGGAGAACTACGTCAACATGGAGCTGCTCTTTATGATCGGCTTTGGCGTGGCGTTTGAGCTACCGCTCATCATCTTCTACCTGTCCGTCTTTCATATCGTGTCCTACGCGGCCTTCCGCAGTGCCTGGCGTTATGTATACGTTGGCCTGCTTGTGGGCTCGGCTGTGATTACGCCCGACGGCTCGCCCGTTACGCTGGGCCTCATGTATGGCGCCCTGCTCTCGCTCTACGAGATTTCGCTCGCCATCGCTCGCGTGGTCATTACCGCGCGCGAGGGCAAGGAGGGCTTGTTTGTGAGCCGTCTGGACCTGTTTTCGGACGACGAAGAGGATGACGAGGAGTAAATCGGTATGCACGAGGTTGGCATTGTCAACGGCATACTCGATACAGTGATTCGCGCGGCGCGTGGGGCGGGGGCCTCGCGCGCCGTTTTGGTAACGCTGCGTATCGGGGATATGACCGAGGTCGTGCGTGAGGCGCTCGACTTTGCGTGGGAGACGTTTCGCGACGAGGACCCGCTCACGAAGGGCTGCGAGCTTGCCGTGGAGGAGGTCCATCCACAAAGCGAGTGCCAGGACTGCGGCGAGGTCTTTGAGCACGACCGTTTTCATTGCCGTTGTCCCCAATGTGGCGGTGCCAACGTGCGCCTGCTGCACGGCCGCGAACTCGACATCGCAAGTATCGAAATCGAGACCCCCGACGATTAGCCCGCCAGCCACCTGGGGACGGGGTATAAAGGGGCCAAAGTAAGGAGCGCTAAGTATGGCCGAGAAAACGATTGATATCGCGTCGCCGATTCTGTCGCGCAACGAGCGCCTGGCAGATCAGCTGCGTCAGCGATTTGAGCAGACGGACACCTACGTGATCAATGTGCTGTCGAGCCCCGGCTCGGGTAAGACCACCACGATTCTGGGCACCAACGAGCGCCTGCGTGACAAAGCCGGCCTGCGCTGTGCCGTCATCGAGGGCGATATCGCCTCGGATGTCGACGCCATCACCATGAAGGAAGCCGGCATGCCCGCCATCCAGATCAACACGGGCGGCCTGTGCCACCTCGAGGGCAACATGATCATGGAGGCCGTCGACGCCTTCGACCAGGCCGTCGGTCTGGAGAACATCGACGTCATCTTTATCGAAAACGTGGGTAACCTGGTCTGCCCGGTCGACTTTGACCTGGGCGAGAACCTGTCCATCATGATTCTCTCGGTGCCCGAGGGCGACGACAAGCCCATCAAGTACCCGGGCATCTTCCAACACGCCGGCGCGCAGCTGCTCAACAAGGTCGACGTGGCTCCGGCTTTCGATTTTGACATGGATAGGTATACTAAGACACTCGATGACCTCAATCCGCAAGCGCCGCGGTTTGCCGTGAGCGCGCGCAAGGGCGAGGGCATGGATGCCTGGTGCGATTGGCTCATCGGGCAGATTGAGCAAGCAAGGGCGTAAGTCGGCCGCCATACGGGCGGGCGTAGCCGCAGAGACACGAGATAGGAGCCTCTTTTGAAGCTCATCATCGCCGAGAAAAACGACGCCGCGCGTCAGATCGCCGAGCGTCTGTCCACGGGCAAGCCCAAAAAGGACAAGGTGTACAACACCGCCATCTACCGTTTTGAGTGGAAGGGCGAGGAGTGCGTGACGATCGGCCTTGCCGGTCACATCCTTGCGCCCGATTTTTGCGACAGCGTGCTGTTCGATAAAAAGCTGGGCTGGTATTCGGTCACGGAGGACGGTGAGATGCTGCCGGCCGATATGCCCGATGGCTTGGCCCGCCCGCCGTACGACACCAAGCGCAAGCCGTTCCTTGCCGATGGTATCTCCATCAAGGGCTGGAAGCTTGAGAGCCTGCCTTACCTTACCTGGGCGCCCGTCATTAAGCTGCCGGCCGAGAAGGAGCTCATTCGTTCGCTCAAGAACCTTGCCAAGAAGTCCGACAGCGTCATCATCGCCACGGACTTCGATCGCGAGGGTGAGCTGATCGGCTCGGACGCCCTCAACAAGGTGCGCGAGGTCGCGCCGGACTTGCCGGTCGCCCGCGCTCAGTATTCTTCGTTTACCAAGGCCGAGATTACGCAGGCCTTCGATAATCTTGTCTCGCTCGACCAGAATCTGGCCGACGCCGGCGAGAGCCGCCAGCACATCGACCTCATTTGGGGTGCGGTGCTCACGCGCTACCTGACGCTCGCCAAGTTTGGCGGCTTTGGCAACGTGCGCTCCGCCGGCCGCGTGCAGACGCCGACGCTTGCCCTGGTGGTCGAGCGCGAGCGCGAGCGCATGGCGTTTGTGCCCGAGGACTATTGGCAGATTCGCGGTATGGGTGCCGCTCAGGGTGCTGCCGAGGATGACCGCTTTAAGATTGCGCACAAGACGGCACGTTTTACCGATAAAGATGCTGCCGAGACGGCGTACGGCCACGTCGACGGCGCTACGACGGCAACCGTCGCCGCGGTGACCAAGCGCTCCCGCAAGCAGCAGCCGCCCACGCCGTTTGCGACGACCTCGCTGCAGGCTGCCGCCGCGGCCGAGGGCATCTCACCTGCACGTACCATGCGCATCGCCGAGTCCCTCTACATGGCGGGCCTCATCAGCTATCCGCGTGTCGACAACACCGTGTACCCTGCGACGCTCGATCTGGGCGCCGTGGTGAGCGACCTGGCAAAGATCAACCCGGCGCTGGCGCCCGTGTGCAAAAAGGTACTCGCCGGCCCCATGAAGCCCACGCGCGGCAAAGTCGAGACCACCGACCACCCGCCCATCTACCCCACGGGCGAAGGCGATCCGTCCACGCTCGATGGCGGCCAGCGCAAGCTCTACGACCTCATCGCCCGCCGCTTCCTGGCAACGCTCATGGGGCCCGCGACCATCGAGAACACCAAGCTCGAGCTCGACGTCAACGGCGAGCCGTTCGTGGCTTCGGGCGACGTGCTCGTGACCCCGGGCTTCCGCGAGGCGTATCCGTATGGACTTAAGCGCGACGAGCAGATGCCGCCGCTGGAGCAGGGCGATACGGTCGACGTTTTCGACATTAAACTCGAGGCCAAGCAGACCGAGCCGCCCGCGCGCTACAGCCAGGGCAAGCTCGTCCAGGAGATGGAAAAGCGCGGCCTGGGCACCAAGTCCACGCGCGCGAGCATCATCGAGCGCCTGTATGCCGTGCGCTATCTCAAAAATGATCCCGTGGAGCCGAGCCAGCTGGGCATCGCCATTATCGATGCACTGTCGCAGTTTGCCCCGCGCATCACGAGCCCCGATATGACCAGCGAGCTCGACGGCGACATGACCCGCGTGGAGCGCGGCGAGGACACCGAAGAACATGTCGTGACGCACTCGCGCGCGCTGCTGGCCGGCGTGCTCGACGAGCTGCTCAAACATACGCAGGAACTGGGCGACGCCATCAGCGACGCCGTCACGGCCGATGCGCGCGTGGGCGCTTGCCCCAAGTGCGGCAAGGACCTGGTTATGAAGACGAGCGCCAAGACCCGCGGCAGCTTTATCGGCTGCATGGGCTGGCCCGACTGCGATGTGACCTATCCGGTGCCGAGCGGCGTCAAGGTGAGCCCGCTCGAGGGCGAGGCGGCCGTGTGCCCCGAGTGCGGCGCGCCGCGCATTAAGTGCCAGCCGTTCCGCCAGAAGGCCTTCGAGATTTGCGTGAACCCCACGTGCCCCACCAACTACGAGCCTGACCTTAAGGTGGGCGAGTGCAAGGTGTGCGCCGAGGCCGGACGCCATGGCGACCTGATCGCGCACAAGAGCGAGAAGAGCGGCAAGCGCTTTATCCGCTGCACCAACTACGATGACTGCGGCGTGAGCTATCCGCTGCCGGCGCGTGGCAAGCTCGAGGCGACGGGCGAGACCTGTCCCGAGTGCGGCGCCCCCATCGTGGTGGTCAACACGGCGCGCGGTCCGTGGCGTATCTGCGTCAACATGGACTGCCCGACCAAGGAGAAGAAGCCCGCCCGCGGCCGCAAGACTACGACCAAGGCGAGCACGGCAAAGAAGACCACGGCTAAGAAAGCCACTGCCGCCAAGAAGACGACCGCGAAGAAGTCGACTGCCAAGAAAGCAGCCGCCGACAAGTAACGGCGCAGTCGAAACAATGCCCAAAAAAACGAGCGAGGGTCTCATGATCCTCGCTCGTTTTTTTTGACCGGCAGTTAGGGACGTTCCTTTTTCTGCCGGCAGTTTAGGAACGTCCCTAACTGCCGGCTCGGGAACGACAAAGCGCTAGTTCACCTCGACAGGCTTAGCGCCGGGATAGCGCTCCTCAAAGTCTAGGCGGTACTTATTGTCATTGGTGCCCGCCACGTTGTCGCGCGACAGCGGCGCCACGATCTCATTCTTGTGGTCCGCAGGCTTGGCGTATTTCAGGCTGATCTCCCAGGCATCACAGATTGCGTCAATGCGGTGATCCAGGTCGTCGTACAGGGCGATGATATCCTTCCAGGAGCTGTAGTTCTTGGAGCTCGTCGGGACGTCCAGGTCCTCGACGATGTCGTAATACTGCTCGATGGTGTCCTCCGTGCGCTCGGCGACGTCGGCGAGATTTTGACGGGTGGTTCGATCCTCTTCCAGATAGTTGCCGTTGAAGTTCTGCACGCAGCCACGGACCTGGCTGTCGAGATCTTCGAGCAGGTCGTAGTATTCGCTCAGGCGACGGTAGAGGTTCTGCTCGGAGAGCGTTGCTTCGCCGCCATCCTCGTCGTCATCGTCATCATCGTCGTACAGGCTGTTGGGATTGCCGAGAGGCTTTAGGTCATCGTCGTCGACGTCATGGTGCAGCTTAGCTACCTCGGCAGTCGTCTGCGTGGCGGCGTTGTCGAACGGTCTGATCGCAAAGAAGATGACCAGGGCGATGATGATCGCCACCAGCACAACGATAACGGCGATAAGCGGCCCGGTGCCGCTCTTTTTGGGAGCGGGGGTCTGTGGCGAAGCGGGCGCGTATGCGGGAGCCGGCTGCTGTTGGGGCGAGCCGCTCGCGACGGGTATGCGCTGCGTGGTCTCGACGGCCTCGGTCCTTGCGGCGGGGTCGGGGCTATAGGCGAGGGGGTCGTCCGCCTTGGCTTGCGGCGTATCAAGGGAGCCGGTCTGCTCAAAAGCGGGCTGGCTATCGCTCGCGGCTGTTTGCTCAACGGGTGCACCGCACGAGGTGCAGAACTTGGCATTATCTTCAAGAAGCTTGCCGCACGAGGCGCAATACCGAGACATTGCCACTCCTTTCGCCACATTTCAATGCAATACGACGATTATACCCACTGCCCCAAGAAGCCGGCAGTTAGGGACGTTCCTTATCTGCCGGCAGTTTAGGAACGTCCCTAACTGTCGGCTAATCGTTGGGGCGCGCCTGTCCCTGGGGTATCATGGCTTGGTTGATATATCCGCATTTACGCGCCTTGTAGGAAGGGGCTGCGTCCATGGCTTTTGAGCCCGCTCAACATAGCTTTATCACGCTCGAGGGCGTCGACGGTGCCGGCAAGTCCACGCAGGCGCGCCTGCTTGCTCGCGCGCTCGAGCTCGCTGGCCACCAGGTTGTGAGCCTGCGCGAACCGGGCGGCACCGCCATCAGCGAAAAGATCCGCGCCCTGCTGCTCGACCCCGCCAATATGGCGATGGGCGATACCTGCGAGCTGTTGCTCTACGAGGCCGCGCGTGCCCAGCTGGTGCACGAGGTCATCGCGCCCGCCCTCGCTGCCGGCAAGGTGGTCCTGTGCGATCGCTTCTACGATTCCACGACCTGCTACCAGGCGTTTGCCGACGGCCTCGATCGCCAGATGGTGCGCGACGCCAACAACCTGGCCGTCGCGGGAACGCACCCGGCGCTCACACTCGTCTACCACATCACGCCCGAGCAGGCGGCGCTACGCATGGCAGCCCGTGGCGCGGCAGATCGCATGGAGGCTAAGGGCATGGCATTCCAGGAGCGTGTCTACGAGGGGTTTTGCGCCATTGCTGCCGAGGAGCCAAACCGCGTAAAGCTCATCGACGCCACTACGACCGTCGAGGTAGTTTTCGAGAAGACGGTCGAGCAGGTTCGCGCGTACGGTCTCGATATCCCCCAGGATGCTGTCGCCGCCGCGCTTGCCAAGGAGGCCGAGTAACATGGCCCCCGCTCAGGCAAGCCTGCTGGCCAAGCTCGACACCCAAGAGCGCGTGCGCGACTTTTTGACCAATGCCGTCGCCAGCGGCCGTGCATCGCACGCCTACCTGTTTTTGGGCGCGCCCGGCGCGGGCAAGCTCGATGCCGCGTGGGCGCTCGCCCAAGCCTTCCTGTGCGAGCAGGACGGCTGCGGCGCATGCGACAGTTGCGTGCGCGTCTCTCGGCATACGCATCCCGACGTGCACTATTACACGCCCGAGAGCGCCACGGGCTATCTTATTGCCCAGACCCGCGAGCTGCTCGATGACGTGCCGCTGGCACCCATTCGCGCCAAGGCCAAGGTCTACATCATCGACCGTGCCGAGCAACTGCGCGCCAACACCGCCAACGCACTGCTCAAGACACTCGAGGAGCCGCCCGAGGGCGTTATGTTCATCTTGCTGGGCACCTCGGCAGACGTGATGCTGCCCACCATCGTGAGCCGCTGCCAGTGCGTGCCGTTTCGGCTGGTGTCGCCCGCCGTCGCCGCGCAGGCCGCCGCTGCCGCCTTCTGGAACATGGGCGAAAACTGCACCGCCAACTCCCGGATCATCGTGCCCCGCAAGCACAAGGACGCCTTCACCGAAGCCCTGCTCGCCGAGCTTGAAAACTGGCGCATCGGCGACCCGCTCGATCCTGAAAACAACCTCGGCTCCATCGTGAGCGAAGGCCAATTCAGGACGATCATGGGCTACATCGAGAAGGGCAAGGCCGAAGGCGGGCATGTCCTCACCGGCGGCGCGCCCCTCGCCATCGGCAGCGGGCTGTTCATCCCGCCCACCATCTTTGACGGCGTGACCCCGGACATGACCATCGTCCGAGAGGAAATCTTCGGCCCCGTCACCGCCATCCTCCCCGCCGACAGCGACGAGGAAGCCGTAGGGCTCGCCAACGCCACAGCATACGGCTTGCAGGCCACCCTGTTCACCGAGGACGTCACCAAGGCCCACAAGTACGCCCGCGCGCTCAAGGCGGGCACCGTCTCCGTCAACTGCTTCAGCGAGGGCGACAACACCACGCCATTCGGCGGCTACAAGCTCTCCGGGTTCGGCGGCAAGGACAAGGGCCGCGAATCCCACGACCAGTACACCGAAACCAAGACCATCTTCCTGAACCTCGACAGATAGAGCCTCCCCCCACGCGGGCC
>OKSH01001566.1_pt1 | contig 19776 bp, 22 predicted proteins | sample 1601231 | NCBI WGS metagenome assembly OKSH01 (sample SAMEA3541596, study PRJEB24748) | human gut metagenome | biome: human gut; feature: human-associated habitat; material: faeces | place: China | collected 2012 | reverse complement strand
GGTATGGAACCTGAACAAGAAGCCTTATCTATTGTTTCCTTCAAGGACTGAGAGGACGCTTCCCCGTTCATAAATTAAATCCCGAATAAATCTATGCATCGAAGTCTACTTCAAATGTACCTTCCGGTGTCTTCATCGTCAGAACTCCCAGATTAAAATCCTCATCCCGAATCGTAATATGATACTCAAATACCACATCTTCTTCAAATTTTGACAATAATAAATACGTCCCGTTTTCTTTTCCATCGATCTGATCACAGATATCATCATATACATCTGCCCCCGAGATTGGTCTCGGATATCCGGATGCCTTTATTTTTTTTTCAATCAATTCATATAATTCATTCATTTTCTTTCTCCTTTAATCTTCCTGATTATTATTTGTTTTGATCTCATACTCTATTGATTCATAATAATGGTTAAATCACTTTATATCTTAACCATCTTCTGCTATGGAATCTCCATGTAAATATTACTGCACGTACCGTCCAGTCGGCAAACATTCCGATCCAGACACCCATCGTTCCAAATTCCAGAAACCGGATCAGTATCACGCACAGACAGAACCTGCACAGCCACATTGTAATACAGGATGCAGCCATTGAAAATTTCACATCTCCTGCCGCACGAAGTCCATATGCCGGAATAAATGCCAGCGTCCATACAATCGGCTTCACAATCGTAATCCAGATTACCATATGGAAACACATCTTTGCACTTGCAGGCTCCATGCCGCCAAGAACTGTTACAGGTCCGGTCAATGCAAATACCAGCAAGCAGCTTACAATGATTGCCACTTCTGCGATCACGCTTAATTTTTTTATGTAATAGACCGCCTCATCTTTTCTGTCCGCTCCCATACACTGACCTACAATTGTCATCAACCCTACACCAATTCCGATTGCCGCCATTCCATTCAGATTCTCCAGAATATTTGTCATTGCCTGTGCTGCGATTGCTGTTGTACCTAATGTTGATACGGTAGACTGTATCGCCAGTTTCCCAAGCTGGAACATACTGTTTTCCACACCGGACGGAATTCCGATTCCGAGTATTCTCCGGATCATTGCCCAGTCCGGACGGATTTTCAGGTAAGCTCTTACCACGATTGGCTGCCGGTCTTTTCTTAATTGAATCAATACTACCACTGCACAGAATATACGGGAAACCAGTGTAGAGATTGCCGCACCCGCAACTCCCATATGGAAAATCCAGATCATAATTGCATTTCCAACAATATTCATCGCATTCGATATCATGGAAATGAGCATTGGACCCTTCGTATTCTCCTGCGCACGAAAAATGGATGCCGCCGAATCATATGCCGCTATGAACGGAAATGAAATAGCTGTATAAAAGAAATATGTCTCTGAGGCTCTCATAACGTCAGCTTCTACTGAACCAAAAATCAGGCGCAAAAGCGGTTTCTTAAATCCAAGACATAACACACTGACTGCGATCGAGATGGCCGTGATGATGAATAACACCTGTCTTGCAGATTCATTCGCCATCTTTTTATTCTGTTGTCCGATATACTGTGAACAGACAATTGCTCCTCCTGCTGCCAGTGCCGAAAATGCCTGTATCACAAGAATATTGATAGAGTCCACCAGCGATACTGCCGAGATAGCTGCAGATCCAATATTACTTACCATCATCGTATCTGCCGTTCCCATAATTGAATTCAATAACTGTTCCAGAACGACCGGTATCAGAATACCGGCGATCATTTTATTTGAAAACATATGCTGTTGTTTCACTTTTTCTGCTCCATAATATGAATGATTTCTTTATCCGTCTGCGCCATCCCCTGATTACCGATCTGTGCCATATGACGGATACAGTCTTCCGGTGTCTCTGCACAGATACCGTCACTCACACGAAGCGGCGCATCATGAACGGCCGTCAGCGCACAAAGCAGGGCTGCTGATGATCCTGTTGCAACCTTCATTGCACAGCCGACCTTTCCGCCGTCACAGATCATTCCCGTTACCGTCCCGGACATATTTCGCACCGCATACCCAAGCTGTTCGTCACTGCCTCCCAGCAGGTAAGCAATTCCTACGGATGCAGCCGTTGATGATGCCATGACACAGGAGCACATCGGTGACAGCTTTCCTATATAAGCATTGATATAACGGTTCACCAGGTGAGCAATTGCAAGCGCACGCACCTTTTTCTCCATTGACACTTCCAATGCGTCTGCTGCTTCACTGACCGGCAGGATCACTACCAGACCTTTTGTTCCCGCACCGGAACTGCTCATCGTCGGCAGCGGACAGCCGTCCAGACGGCTCTCGGCTGCCGAACTTACTTTCAGCATAATTCTGGTCAGCAGATCATTCTTCAACACCTCTGAACCTTTTTCACTCCGAAGCGTATCTGCAATTCCTACTCCGACTTTCTTATCTTCGGAATAAGCTGCCAGTCTTTCATTCATTTCCACTCCATCCATCAGGAAATGTAATTCTTCCTCTGAAGCTGTATCTGCAACCTGGCGGATCTGTGCAATTGTCATCTGTTTCAACGCCTCAATCAGAGCATTATCTGATGCCTGTCCGTTTTCCTGATTTTTTTCATATATAATCTTTCCATTTTTCTCCAGATATACAAGATTCGTATGTGTTCCTCTGATGACCGATGTGATCATATCTGCTTCTGTCTTGATCTTACATTTCACATACAATCCCTGCCCATGCTCTTTAATCTTCACGGATACAGCAGCCATACCGCACAGTTCTTTCATCTGTTCCAGAATTTCCGGTGTGATATCTTCCAGAAGTTCCAGCCCTTTTTCCGGATTCTTAAGATATGCTCCCAGTGCTGCTGCATATGGAAGTCCTACATAATCACAGCCTGGGATTCCTGCCGACATTCCATTTTTATAGATTCCTGCATTTACTTCCACTTCTATCGAGCAGATCTTATTTTCCGTCATTTTCCCTGCATTTGCTGCGCACAGTGCTACACATACCGGTTCCGTGCAGCCAAGTGCCGGAACTACGTCATTCTTTAAAAGTGTAATCATTTCTTCTTTTTTTAACATATCTCTTCCCCAAACTTTTTATTTCGACCAGGTTGGTTCTTCCTCTCCTGTATAGGCAAATCTGCCGTCATTCTTTTCTTCCAGTGCTTTGATCATATGATAGGTATATTCATTATATGGTGTTGGAATCCCCAGTTCTTTTCCCATACGCATCAGCGCTCCGGAAAACATATCGATCTCCGTATGACGTCCTGCATCCAGATCCTGTAATGTGGAATAACGGGCCTTTGGCGGAACCGCACTTCCCCGTCCGGACATTCTGTCCGCTTTACTGATGTCAATTCCTTTCGCTTCTGCAATTGCTTCCAGTTCTTTTTTTAAACCATTCTGAATTGCTTTCATATGTTCACTGTCCCGGTAACAGCCAACACCTGCTCCCAGGATTGCCTGTGGCAGATTATTGCAGACATTCAGACGAAATTTACACCACACTTCTTCTATTGCATATTCCGTTGAGCGGTAATGGATTCCCGTACCGGCAAACAGTTCTTTCACCGCCTTTACCCTTTCACTTTCGTATGGGGCTTCATATTCACCGAAGATGATCCCAAGTGTTGTCTCTGGATCGAAATGATATCCGTCCGCTTCTCTGTGTGACGCTACTTTAATCACAGCCGGAAGAATGTGTGACTTTCCAATCTGTTCTGCGATGATCTCTTCGCTGTCCACGCCATTCATCAGGCTCATTACACTGGTATCTTTTCCAACTATTTTTCGGATGCTTTCCAATGCTCCCGGTAATGCACCGTATTTTAACGAAACGATCAGGAAATCCACATTTTCTGCTTCCTCTGGTGTCCACACCTCCGGATGATAGACCTTTCCGTTGATCACACAGCCCTGACGGCTCAGTCTTTCCTTTCTCTCTCCTTCGGCGATCACGCCAAGCTTTATATCTTCACGGTCCGCAAGTCCCCAGATCACATAGGAACCTACCGCACCTGCACCTAATACTGCAACTGATGTTATCTTCATGATTCTTGTCCTTTCATGTTCTGTCTCTGTTAATCCTCAGAATCGACCGCCAACAACTTCTCTTGCATACTTTTGTATCTACATGACCTGCCACTGGCAGCTCCTTACGAACACATGGCGATACCCCAAAAATGGCTGCAATCAGCTCCCTGACTGCAACCATTTTATCACATTTTTTATACTTCGGTAGGATTATTTCAATTTTCCGTATTCTTCATCGGATACTGCCTCGCACCATTCATTGGAAGTCTCTTCTCTCGATCAGTAACTGTGTATCGTAACGATATGCGAACTGATCATCTTCTGCATCAATTGATTGAACTCCCATCTTTCTTATCCTCCGTTATCATTCCAAAATTCTTTACATCGGTGTTCCTACTTCGATCAGATTGCCATCTGGATCATAGAAACGGACCACCTTCTGCCCCCAGCTGTGTGTCATCAGCCGGTTGACATACCTAACATTAGGATACAACTTTTCAAGCTTTCTGGCAAATGCTTCGATATCCGGTTCTTCGAAATATAACTCACTGGCATGATTTTCCGGAATAATATCCTTATTCAGAACTTCTTTCCATATCTTTTCGTCCTGAAGTACCAGGCCTTCCGTTAATATCACATTGCCGTCATTGTCAAGAATTGTATTCAGTCCGAACAGATCATGATAGAATTGTTTGGAATGTTCGATATCTTTTACAACAATTAATATATTTTTTAATCGCATTTCTTTTCTCCATTATGCATTGACTTTTCCCGGATTTCATTTTCCCTGAGCTTTATTTTATCCAGACTTTATTTTCCCTGCTCTGCCAGATATTCTTCTGTCAAAGCTACGGCATCTGCGATACACTGTGGACAACTGCAGAGAACTTTTCCTGTCTCCACACCTTTTAACTCCCGGCAGATGCAGGAACCATTTTTCTCTTTGAATTTTTCTACTTTGCTTCGGATCTTCTTATATGTATCCCCTTTGGTTCTGGATCCTTCTTCTGTGCCTCCCTGACTGTTATCAAGGCCGATGATCATTGCCATTCCAGACAATGCACCACACATCTCCATCACGCCCATACCCAGACCAAAACCTTCTGCGATACGAAACATATCGTCTTCACTGATTCCGAATTCTTTGCAAAATGTACAGGCTACTGCCTGGGCGCAGTTGCATCCTCTCTGGTGTAATTCTGCTGCATGTTCTGCTTTTGTACTCATATTTCTCTGATCTCCTTTTTGCTTCATTTACTTCCAATATTATTATTTCATAATCAGATTCAACACACCTGTTGACTGCAGGAACAGAATCACCATAATAACCGGCATAATATAACGCATCATCACATTATATAACTTTTTACGTTTGAATTTCTCGCCATTCAGTTCCATTTCCTCTGCAATCCATGACGGCTTCATGATCCAGCCGATCAAGATTGCTGATAACAGCGAAATAAACGGCATCATAAAGCTGTTACTGATATAGTCCATGATATCCAGAAGCTGTCCTGTACTTCCGTTTGGAAGTGCAACTTCTACATAGAAGATGCTGTATCCAAGTGCGATCACTGCTGTTGCGATAAGGTAGATCACCGATAACACTCTGGTCGTCTTCTTACGCTCTGTGTGAAATAATTCCATACAGTTTGCAGTGATTGATTCCAGTACCGAAATGCAGGATGTCAATGCGGCAAATCCTGCCAGTACAAAGAACAGAATTCCGATCACACGTCCGACCGTTCCCATACTGTAGAATACCTTTGGCAATGATACAAACATCAGTCCCGGTCCCGCTGACATTCCGTCCAAACCGGAGAATACGAATACTGCTGGGATGATCATAACACCGGCAAGGAATGCAACTCCGGTATCCATAATCTCAATCTGTGATACTGCCTTATTCAGATCTACATCTTTCTTAACATATGAGCCATATGTAATCATAATTCCCATTGATACACTCAGAGAGAAGAACAGCTGGCTCATTGCGTCCAGTGTAATCTGCAGGAAGCGGCCAACCGTAATTCCTGTCAGATCCGGTTTCATATACACCTTAAGCCCCTGCAATCCGGTACGTACCGTTCCATCATCCAGCGTAGTCTTCAATGTAAGTGAGAAAATTGCAATTCCGATTACCATAATCAGCAGAACCGGCATGATAAATTTCGAAACCCGTTCGATTCCCTCTTCTACACCGTTATATACGATCAATGCTGTCAGCAGCATAAAGATCAATCCATACCACACCGACGATGGTGAAGAAATGAATGCGGTAAAGCAGTCATCTGCTACTGCCTGCTTTCCTGAACTTGTAAGATAGATCACGATATATCTTAAGATCCATCCACCAATCACCGCATAATAAGTCATGATCAATACTGGAACCAGGAATGTGATCACTCCAAGAAATTTCCATTTTTTTCTCATTGATTCATAGGCATAGATTGCGCTTTTTCCCGTCTTGCGGCCAATTGCTATATCTGTAGTCAGTAACACAAAACCAACCGTCAATACCAGCGCAAGATAGATGATCAGGAAAAGTCCTCCCCCGTCTTTTGCTGCCAGATATGGAAAACGCCAGAGGTTTCCCACGCCGACTGCGCTTCCGGCAGCTGCAAATACAAATCCAATCTGCCCGCTAAAGCTATTTTTTTGTTTCATACTCTTTTTTCCTCTCGTTTTTGTTAATACTTCAATATTTTACCATTAATTCATTTAAAATAAAACAAGAAATTTTATAATCAATCCGCCTCCCTGTCACTGATCTTTCGCATCTGAATATACTATAAAGCATAGAATATATTTCCCCGGGAGGATCTTATGAAAAAGCGTATCACCGCTCTTCTTCTACTTTTTACACTATCCGTCACTTCACTTTTGGCATGCACATCCGCTGATAAACCGGAATCTGCGACAGGCAAAACATCAAAAACTTCAAAATCTATCAATGATAAAAAGACGGATCTGACTCCTGTCACACTGAATGAAGTCGCTCATTCTATCTTCTATGCACCGATGTATGTTGCAATGGAAAAGAATTATTTTGAGAAAGAAGGAATCGACCTTTCGCTCGTGACCGGTTTTGGCGCCGACAAGACCATGACTGCTGTCCTTTCCGGAACAGCCGACATCGGATTTATGGGATCAGAGGCTTCCATTTATACTTATAATGAAGGGGCTCATGATTATGTCGTAAACTTTGCACAGCTCACTCAGCGTGCCGGAAACTTTCTGGTTGCCAGAGATGATATCAAAAATTTTAAATGGGAAGATCTGAAAGGCAAGAAAGTCATTGGCGGGCGAAAAGGTGGCGTACATATATCCGTGTAAATTATGAGACGATTGTGATTTTGTGTAATTGGGTGGATGGATTGAATAGCGAGAAGAAGTTATAGAAAATTATATGAATTAGTCCCAGATTGCAATGCTATCTGGGACTATGAATAAAGATTATTTTTCTCTAAGCCATTGTTCTAAAGGGGTAATTACATTAATATTATCTTTTTTAACAACTCGATAATATCCTTTTTTTATAGGGCGCCCATCTCTATATTTTTCACTTCCATTGTAATATGCAATATATGGATATAAATCAAAATATTCGTGTCCATTATAATCAGTATCTTTTGAATCAGAAATATGAAAAATTGCAATATTGTCTGGAAATTTTTGAGAATCTCCATATCCAAGTTCCCAGTTACACCATTTTGAATCAATAGCCCCATCTGTAGCCATAAATATAAATTTATCACAAGTTTCAATTCTATTTTTTAATTGTTTTGCTGTAGCTCCACAGGTTGTAGACGGCATGGTCGGGTCCCAACTATCTATGTAAGCCTTCACAGCATATTTGCTTTCCAAAAAACCAATTAGTCCTTTGATATTTTCCAAATCATCATGTTTATGAGACATAAAAACCGTTGTTATTTCTTGTATATGTCCAAATGCATCATGCTTAAGACTTTTTTGAATTGGTTGCTGTGCTTCAGTTAAAGAGCGAATCTTATATTCGGAAAAATAGTTGTTTTTAAAAATTTTTTGCATCGTTATACTTCCTTCCATATATTGTAATCAGTAATATTATTCTGACGTTCTATCGCTCTATTAATATATTTTTTGTAGTCAGCAATAAAATCATTCCATTTGACAGCTTCGATATAACTAGAATTAGGGCTTGTCCAAATTATATTATCGTTATTTTGACATTTTTGTGTTGATGGATTCTTGAGATTAAATTTATTTTTTTGAAGAATCTCAAAAAGTTTATCGGTATGATGTGTTGTGCAAAATGAAAAGCAACATGTCTTGGATTCTAAATAATATTCATAAGAACCATTATTATCTGGAAGAACAACTGCAATCATTGCATTGCTTCTGCTAGTAACACTTTTACCAGTCTTTGTTTTCCTTGAAATTTCTTTTAAAGAATAAGAAATTTCCCAAGGAATCCATTGATCTCGATCTGGTTTATCAGTATCACGCATATTAGGAGAAATAAATACAACTGTGACAGAGCTATCGTATATGCGATTTTTCAGTTTTTCCCAAATAACATCTTCTGTAAGATTACTAAGATCTTCATCATCTTCTTCGCCTTTGTTAATATCATCACCATCGTATATTTTAGTTTGAAATTCAGTAACGTAATCTCTAACCGTTGAATTATTCCACCATGTAAGATTTTTAACATCCGAATCAGCATATTTGTATGAAACAAAAATTTTATGTCCCATGCACAATCCCCCCTAACTAAAAATATTTAATGTATGTATAATTACAAACAACGATAAAGTAATTGGTAAGTAAAAAATAAGTTCTGTAACTGAGAAAAGGCAATTTAAGAAACATATTTTTTTACTATCTTGAATACTCAAGTTTTGTATTTGTGATAATTCCATTGAAAAATCAATTTTATCATCATCCTTAGCTGTTATAGTTTTGTACAACATTCTATATTGGCGTTCAATCCTCAAATAATATGTATCAAGTAACCAAAAAACTATTATCGGAATAAATGCAATTATAATAAATTTACGTTCAGAATCTTTTGCTGCTAATCCACCAATTAGAGCAACCAATGCCATTGTCCATGCTTTTAATTGAAAACAATTTTTTGCCATTCGCTCAATAAGATTTTCTATCATTTCTAAGTGCTTAACCTTATTAGTATTATCCATTATTCACCTTTCCTCTTATTTCCTTTACCAATTCATGTACCGTTGTAGCCGGGCACATTTGCGATGGAATCACCTTACGTTCTCTTAAGCGTTGTTCATATTTTTGAGAAGCTATCTGAAGTGCTTTTTCTTCATCCCCACATTCACAAAGCCTTTTATACATATCCGAATCTGCCTTGGAATATTCCTGTCCTGTTTTGGACTTATATAGTTCTCCAAATTTTGAACAGCAGGTCCAAGATTCTTGGATTGCAGGCATATTTCCAAAATAGGCAAACATCCAAATCTCAAAGCACGGATTAGACCATCCAACATGTATTCCGCATTTTTCAGCATCATTGATTATTTGATCAAAATTTGGTACTTGATCACGGTCAAATACAATCCATGGAATACGATATTGTGCCTCATACGCTGTCATTTCCAAACATTTTTGAATTAAATTCTGGGTTTTGGTTTCAATAACTTTAATAACCAATTTCTTTTTTACATTTTTGGGAAGACTATCATGTAATCCTGTAAAAAAACAGCGTTCGGTAGCTTCTGTATCTGTGACCACTAAGTAATATCCCATTTCTGGAACTCGACGTACTGGGCGCTGATCTCTGGTTTTTCGGTTACCTGTTCTGTCTTTACGTGCCATACATTATTCCTCCTTTAAAAAGTCGATTGTCTTTAAAGAAGGGATTGCACCATATTTTCCTAAAAGATAATTCTTTTCATAGCTTTCATCTTTACGAATACGAGTTCCTTCTTCATCAACAAAGTCAGCTAAAGAATACAATGTAGACAATCCCATATCATCTTTCTCGGTAAACCAGATTTCATCACGTCGTAACAATTGATTCGATAATTGCCAAGTATCATGTGTTGTGAATACAAGTTGTGCATGATTTACATTTATTTGTGGATTCAGAAATGTTAGTATAAAGTTTCGTACAAGTAGTGGATGCAAGCGAGCATTTAATTCATCTACAAAAAATACCCCTCCATTTTGTAAAACTTCCTGTAATTCTGGATAAAGAGAAAACATTTTTAAAGTACCAGCTGATTCATGAGAAAGCGGAATTTTAGCCATTTCATCTGAACCGATTTTTTTATGAAGCGCATCAATTAAATACTTTTCCTCTTTGGATTCTTCTTGTGCTGGAAGTTTTGATACTTCAAAACCCTTAATTGTTTCATCAAAAGAAGAAAAATATTTAACAACGTTCGCACGAATTTGTTCATCTTCAATAAAACCAGAGGGAAGAACACGTGACATAAAGAAATTTGTAACTGCATCGCCAAAGTCAGCAAATTCATTATTTAAGAACCAATCTCGTATAAGTTTACACTTAGCAATTTTTAATTTGGCTCCTAGAGAGACTATCAGTACTTGTTTTTCTAAGGCAATTTCAATATTTTCTCTACTTGTCTTTGGAATACCTGCAAGATCTAACGTTTCTTGATCACGGTAAAATATTAATTTGTATTTACGAGACGACTTAGCTTTGTAATTTAGCCATTCTTCAGTAACACCAGTTTTACCAATGCAAAATCCATAATTATAACATTTTTCTGTTTTATCTCCAGGTACTGTAAAATACACTTCAAAGCTTGTATCCGCATTTTCAGAAGATATATCAAAAAGGAATGGACACGGTCTAATATCATCAAAATCTTTTTCTTCATCTCCATATTTGAAAGAATTTACAACATAATTACTCATGTATTCAAATGCGTCATAAACATTAGATTTTCCGCTTGCGTTCGCACCATACACTGCAGCAACAGGTAATATTTTTTCACTTCCAATTGAGACAACTCTTTCTGAAAATTCTGTCATTTTTGTCGCAGACAAGTCTAATGAAGCTTCATCGCGAAATGATTTATAATTTTTAAAATTAAATTGAATTAACATTAGTTTCAACCTTCCTTTCATCTTTTATTATATGCAAAAATAAATAAAAATCAACACTTAAATACGTTTTTTTCTCATTTAAGCGTTGATTTTATTGTGAAATTTTATATTTTGAATTAATCATTCAATTTAATTATAATTTCTATTGCAAAAAATAGAACTATCAATAAAGAATATATCTGCTATTTCTGGCAGTACGCAAGCAGGGTATCCAAAGGGGCGGCACTCCCCTTGGCACACGATTTTCCGTCAGGAAAGTCTAGTGTGTTATACCTTTATGAAATTGTGGCTGCCGGGAAGAAATTCTATATCCTTGCGATTATCCAAAATTCCCGGCATTCTGTGCTGCAAGGTACTCCGTAAAGGAGTTGCCTGAAAGAACAGAACTGAGTCTGAATATTAGCATGACAATGCTGTTATTCAGACGATGCCACATTTAAAGAAAGGTATATCCATACTTCCGTTAGCCATTCTCTGAATTTTTCTCAGATACACTATTGTCACAGATATATTTTGCCAAATTCTGTACCATTGCAAGACCTTCATCAGTCAGGTTTGTTGTCTGTCCCATATAAAACGCTACTGCATTTGCTACGTCAGTACTTGTAATATCAGAAGCCGGCTTATCAGGCAATGCGTCCCGAATCATCTGTACCGCTTCGGCTGTAGCAACCGTTTTTGTTGGTTCTTTTTTCTGCATACCAGATTTAATATCACGTAATATTGCCATAAACTGAATCTTGATTTTTTCAATGTCTGCTTCATTCGCTCCTAATTTCTGTGAACTTAAAAACTGCTTATCTTTTATAATTTCTTTTCTTTTTGATGGCTCTGCAGTCATCAGCTCAGTCAGCTGATTAACAGCAAAATCGATCACCTTATTTCGTGCCATGATGCCTTCAGCAATGGTATCATCAAAATAATTCCGAATCATAATACATAATTTTGGAAAGTTTTCATGCTCCAATAATCGGTTTAAAATATCTACATCTATTCTTCTGGTAATCAGTCTCGTTACCGCTTCTTCCGACAGTCCAAGTTCCGATATATCATAACTTTTTGGCGAAGTAATCTGAGTGATTCCAAGCAGATAATCTGTAGAAACATGAAAAAACCTGGCGGCATCTATTACAATACTTATATTAGGATTTTTGGTTTCACCACTTTCAATACGACTGATTTGCGAATGAGTCACATGAAGCTGATCGGCCAGTTGCTTTTGACTTAAATCGTGATCTTTCCGCAAATTACTTAACCTGTATGCGAAACTTGTTTCATCTTCTATTAAATCAGATTCCTCCATTGTTTGGTCACCTCCTAAACTACTTCCATTATATCTGTGCCTGTGCAAATTTGCAATTTTTTATCGAATCGTATTCTTGATTTTCATTGTGCGTGAATAAATCAGGGGTGCGATTTTTTCATGCTAAACTGTCACCATGATCGATCAGACAGAACCTTGAAAACTAAATGACCGTTCCGGAACTCTATAAACCGCCACGATTTTCTGATTAGAAAAGAGCGCTCAAAAGAGACGACACAGCGCCGAGAAGGGTTGCCTGTCAGGAAAGGAACTGGATAAAACGGCACAGCTTTAAATTCAAACTTAAATCAGGAGGAAAATAGAATGAGATTATTTGAAACAATAAAAGAAACTGTAACAGTCGGACAGGCTGCTGAATATTATGGCATGAAAATTGGAAGAAACAACATGATCTGTTGTCCATTTCATAATGACCATCACCCAAGTATGAAACTGAATGCAACTTATTACTACTGCTTTGGCTGTGGTGCTACCGGAGATGTAATCCAGTTTGTTGCAAATTTGTTTGGACTGAGTAACTATGAAGCCGCCAAGAAAATTGCTGTAGATTTTGGTATTACACCAGACAAGCCACCGGTAATAGCAGCGCTGAAAAAGCCAGAGTACATGGAAAACAAAAACAGACAGAAAGATTTACGGGAATGCCAGAAAATGGTATGCGAATATCTTCATCGTCTGGAAAAATGGAAAGCACTGTATGCACCAGAACGACCGGATTTACCTATGGACGAACGATTTGAAGAAGCATGTGAAAATCTGAGTTATATCGAATATCTGGCAGATTATCTGACCTTTGCAGATGAAGAAGAAGGCTTTGAAGTTGTAAAATCCATGAAAGAAACAGGCTATCTGGAAGATTTGAAATATCTTTCAGGGTCTCGTGATGAGGAGGATGTATATGCAGAAGAAGCAAAAGCAGCTTAGTAATTATCCAGTTTGGTTTGACGGAACCAATATCAATGAAGCAGCCTTTTGTGAAGAATTTCTCCATACGCATAAAATACTCTTTGCCAACAATGCATTTTTTACTCCTGAGGGGCGGATCACAGATGATCTGCCCCTTCGTGGAGAAATATTTGAAAGTCTGAAACATTATGCCATCAACAACGTTCCACGCAAAGTAACAAATATTCTGGAAGTAATGAAACTGGCAGCTTATATAGAGGATTTTCCACCAGAAGCCAATAAAATCCATCTTGCAAATGGAACGCTATATATAGATGGCTCATTTATACCTGAAAAACCGGATATTGTGCGAATGCGTCTTCCGGTCAACTATAATCCAGATGCGCCCGAAGCTGTCACATGGCTGTCATTTTTAGAACAAATACTCTACCAGGAAGATATTCCAACTTTGCAGGAGTTTATTGGGTATTGCCTGATTCCAAGCAACAAGGGACAACGGATGATGATTATAAAAGGAAATGGCGGAGAGGGTAAATCACAGATTGGTGCTGTTCTGAACAGCTTGTTAGGCTCAAATATGAAAGACGGTAGTATCGGTAAAATTTCTGAAAACCGCTTTGCCAGAGCTGACCTTGAGCATATTTTATTGTGTGTAGATGATGATATGCGAATGGAAGCCCTGAAACAGACCAGTTATGTGAAATCCATTGTTACTGCTCAGGGGAAAATGGACTTAGAACGTAAAGGAAAGCAAAGTTATCAGGGATGGCTTTTTTCCAGACTGCTTGCATTCAGCAATGGAGATTTACAGGCATTGTATGACCGTAGTGATGGATTTTACCGAAGGCAATTAGTACTGACAGCAAAGGAGAAACCTGCTGATCGTGTAGATGATCCTTATCTGGCAGAAAAAATGAAGAAGGAAGCCGAAAGTATTTTTCTTTGGGCATTCGAAGGGTTACAACGGTTAGTTCGTCAGAATTTTAAATTTACAGAAAGTCCACGCATCAGGGCAAATCGTGAAAATGTGAAACGGGACAATAACAATGTACTAGAGTTTTTAGAATCAGAGGGGTATATTCGCTTTCAGGCAGAGGCAAGTATAAGTTCCAAGGAACTATATGAGAGCTATCGTCTCTGGTGTGAAGAAAATTCCATGACCGCATTAAAAAATCGAAGTTTCTCAGACGCTATGATTACTGTTCAGACAAAATATAATCTGGAACATTGCAATACAATAAAAAATTCTGCTGGGAGACGAGTATGGGGATTTACGGGGGTAGAAGTTATTACAAAACCGTCCTATACAGATGGTTTTATGGACGCTTCTCAGTGTACGTACGTACCAAAAGAATGGACAAATTAAAATCTGGTACGTATGTACATAGTAATTCACTGCAAGTTGCACATTATATATTTTTTCAGGCTGGCTGTCGGATATGACATGACAGTTAGCTGTTTTTTCGGAAAGGAGGAGATAAAAATGCAGAAAGCACAATACGGTATTTTAAGGTTTGCAAAATACAAAGGACCTGAAATCAGCAATATTGAAGCACACAATGAACGGAAAAAAGAAAAATATGCCAGCAATCCGGATATAGACAACAGTCGAAAAAATCTGAATTATCACCTGATTGAACCAGTCGGGAAGTACCGGGAAGAATCGAATCGACTGATTGAAGAATATGGATGCCGGACACGTAAAGACAGTGTACGCGTTGTTGAAGTCTTGATTACTGCTACACCAGAATTTTTCAACGGTAAGAAAAAGAGTGAAGTCAGAGCGTATTTCCAAACAGCTTTGGAATTTATAGAGAAATATCAGGATTCAGAGACAATCCTTTCGGCTGTGGTGCATATGGACGAGAAAACTCCACATATGCACCTTTCTTTTGTCCCGATAACTCAGGATGGAAGACTTTGTGCAAAAGAGATTCTTGGAAATAAGAAAAAGCTGACCTGGTGGCAGGATGAGTTCTGGAAACATATGGTAGAAAAATATCCAGATTTGGAACGAGGAGAAGCCGCCAGCATGACCGGACGTGAACATATTCCACCACGACTTTTTAAAGAAGCAGCGCATCTTACCCGGCAGGCTAAGCAGATTACTGATTTACTGGAAAATACAAATCTCTTTAATGCCGGTAAAAATACAAATAAAGCAGTGGAACTTTTACAGAAGTTTTTCCCCGCAATGGAGAACTTTCAGACACAGGTTCGGAAATATGATAAGACGATTAGTTCCTTAAAGTCAGATAATGTATCATTAAAAAGGCAAACACAGGATTTAAGCAGACAGGTAAAAGAAGCAACGTCCAGCAGTATACGAAAGAAAATGGATGATGTCAGACTCAGAGCTGACTATGAAAATCTCCAGAATCTGATGAATCGTATTCCACCAGAAATACTGGAACTGGCAAAACGAGGACAATTAACCCATTCAGATCGCGAACGGTAAAATTATTTTAAAGTGGACAGACACGAAAACTGTCCACTTTTTATATGATAGTTATAGAAAATTTAAAAGAAAGGATGTGATAACCTTGCGGAAGCCAACGTATTATCTCTGGCGCAATGATTTTTCTTCACAGGAAGAATTTGAAGCTGAACGTAGGAAATATGCGGATATCGGCTTTCGGGTTGTCACATTTCTGGATGGAGATTCAAACACTAATATTCATGATGGTATTAAAGCACTGGTCAAAAATCACTGGGATAATGTGTGATTTAACCAGTGCTTTAATTATACAAACTTGAAGTTATAGTGCAATCTTTTTCCATTTTCTAATCTTGGTTCTAAAGGTTCCGAACGGAGCAACTGTATTAACATGTATGAATTTGTATACTTCCCAGACAGCTGTTTTAGTTGCTTCGTCAGCCCATTTTCTCATATGTGGTTTAAATAATTCTTCCTCACTCAGAGAATCAATCATTACATAAATAGAGTTGATATTCTCATTCAATCTGTCTTTCAATTCTTGTAGTGACAGCTGAGCATATGTATCTGTGAACCATTGATATAATTCGCCAAGCTGATTCCACTTAAAATTATCCGAAGGAGTTTTGACAGGAATACCCTTTCTTTCGTCTGATTCCCATTTAATAACAAGAGTTGTCCAGCCAACCTGATAAGCAAGATTTTCTGCCGGAGTTCGATCGACCTCATCAATTCTCTTATCTTTTAAATGCTCCGGAATATCATTAAATTCTGAAATATACTTTGCAAAGCTTTTATTTATCTCGTTTTTAAGCTCGTCTTTATTCTCATATGTTCTCAATAGTCTATCTCCTCAGCTTCCGATTTTCCAGTTTCAAAAACAGGAAGTTTTGCATACGTTATTCTCTAATATTTTTGTAGGGTTCGCATCCGTTACAAATATCATACTATCATAAAGCTCCGCAGGAGGTTGAAACATTCGATAACTTGGAGGAAGAAGTCGCATAATGATTGAGTAGCTTTCTCCAAGTGTTCCCATATAGGTGTATTCAGAAGCCTGCCTACCCAGTTCAGAATTTTCCGGGACTTTAGTAAAATCCAACCAACAAATATCAAATCCCGCCAGTTTTGCCGCCTTTGCTAAAGGGTCATGGGAATAAAACACCTGAATTGTACGCTTTTCAGGCGAACGGGTCGGCATATTGCAATGGGTTTTATAAAAATCGGTACCAATGACATAGTAACCGTTTGCTGCGTCCTTGGAAAGAAGTTTACCCATCGAGTCAAAACTGCCCCATTTTGCGACATGGCTGTTGTGACCTGTCACAAAGATTTTTTCATGCCCATTTCGCTGCTCCTGCTGTAAAATCCACTGTACATTTTCTGCCATAAATTGATCTCTTAATGTAGCACCATCATCATTTGTCAGAGTTTGAAGCTCGGAATGCTGCATTAAAATATCTACAAAGTGAATTGCATTTTCCGAACCGTTCTTGCTTTCCAATTCTTTCTTCACTTGTGTAAGGGTTTCAGTTCGAGTAGATAAATCGCATTCACTGCTCTAGTTTTCACCTTCCACAAGTTTCTGCAAGTTTGTTGTGTCCACTTCCAGTTCTTTGCAGGATTCTTTCAAAAACCTCATGCTGTAAGAAAGCCTCTGCATATCAAAACCGTAGAAGCGAAGGTCTTCGCCTTCCAATGCACTTTCATTGTACTGGCGCATATAGGAGATAAGTTCTGCCATCTCTTCCGTTCTATAAATGGAAAATCCAATCGCTGCGGCTGCTTCCTGTGCTGTCCCCTCACCACCGTGTATATATCGGTTTACCTGCTCGCAACCGCCGTAGTCACCTTCAAGGGCAAACGCCCTAACACCATTATTTTTTACCATCAGCTTGAACACTTCCAGCTTCAACTGCTGAAATTCTGCATTTCCGTGAGTAGCTTCTCCCAATGCAATTATTTTTGCACTTTCAGGCACAGTTATATTTTCAACGGGTTCAGCATAAGCTAAAAACTCTTCTGAATTCACATTTTCTCCTGTGCCAAAACCTCCAAAACGCATAAATACAAGTGCCGCTAAAGCCATAACACCTAATAATCCAAAAACGATATATCTTATCTTAAATCTTCTTGTCTTTTCTTCATATCTGATAGACCTTTCCTTTATAGTGAATCAGTTGTCTTACATCCGTTTTACACGCTTATTGTACTTCACGTAATAGTTCTTCTGCCGTAGTGTTGAACAATTTTGCAAGTGTAAGCAGATTGGAAGTGCTTGGGTCAGATGCTCCGGTCTCCCATTTAGAGACAGCCTGCCTGCTTACGCCGATAGATTCTGCAACAAACTCCTGCGTCATCTTACACTCTTCACGATACTGCTTCAAAACCTCACCGAGAGATTTCTTGATGCTGGACTTTTCTTTTCTGACATTGCCTGATTTAACATATCTACTCAATGCTCTTATGAGGAAAATTCCCACAGTGATAAATGCCGCTATCACCGCCACCCCGATTAGCAGTACAATACCAAAAACAATAACTCCTAAAAAATCATATTTCACTTAATTACCTCCTTTCGTGACTTCATGATAGCGAAATTTCATGGTTGCTACCACCAACTATCACGATATTTCTTTGGTTGCGAACGGTTGCGGAACTAAAATAACACTTTTTTATGTAAAAGGCATATATGTAAATTAATAAAACGACAGTCGAGTAGACTTACACCTCACAATGTAAGCCCCTCACAGAACCGTACGTGCGGCTTTCCCGCATACGGCTCTTCATAATAATATTTACAGTTTCAAAACAAGCTGACATAAATCTTTGGCATTGCCAATGGATAATATTTCAGCATTTCAATGAATCCTTCTCTTGTATAACTCTTTCTGTCACTTCGTCTATTCAGCACCTTAAACAGAAGTTCTCTCACTTGTTGTTTGTAGTTTGAAATCATTCTGCCATTAAAACTTATGCCATAGTACCTATAATGACCTATTAGTTTCAGATTTAGCATACCCATTAGTTTCTTTAGCGGTTGATCTCTATTCGCATATAACCATACCTTGATGTCTCGAATTTTCTGTCTGAATTTCTTAGAGCTTGTCTTTGGCATTATATATGGCATGCCTTTGCGTGAACGCCCACAATAGAATGTGAATTCCAGAAAATCAAATGTTTGTAATCTGATACACTCACCGCTCTTTTGCTTTGCCCTTGCAATATAAGCACCGCTTTGTAAGAGACGACTTTTACTATCTTCTAATTGCAAACCGAACTTTTCCATTCGTTCTTTAAGAAGCTTGTAGTAATTCTCTGCTTCCCATTTGTATTGAAATCCTGCAACAAAATCATCTGCATATACAATTAGAAAGTTATCTCCCTTGCATTCTTTGGTAATAATAAACTTATACCATAGTGTCAATACATTGTGCATATATATGTTTGCTAGGATTAGACTTATGACATTGCCTTGAGCTGAACCTTCTTCATTCACCATAAGTTCACCATTATCCAGCACTCCCACTTTAAGATACTTCTTGACAAGACCAATTATGTTGGGGTCTTTAATATAAAGTTTGAGAAACTTGATAATCCATTCATGCTTCATATGATCGAAGAATCCTTTGATGTCAGCATCCACAATATAGCAGATTTTCGTGTTGTTTAATCTCTTATACAGTTCTTTTATTGCGTTATGACATCCTCGATTTGGTCTGAATCCGTACATGCAGTTCAGAAATCTCGGTTCATAGATAGCTTCCAATATCTTCTTTAATGCTAATTGGACTATTTTGTCCTCATAGCACGCAATTCCTAATGGTCGAAGTTTTCCATTGCTTTTAGGGATATATACCCTAATTGATGGCTGTGGTTTGTATGATTTTCTTTTCAGTCTTTCTACCAAGTCATCTATGTTTTGCTCCAGATTTCTCTCGTATTCTTTCTTGGTTATTTCATCAATGCCAACTGCTTTGTTTCCGTCTAACTCTTTGTGACATTGCAGTAGCATTTCTT
>OKSH01001562.1_pt1 | contig 19796 bp, 15 predicted proteins | sample 1601231 | NCBI WGS metagenome assembly OKSH01 (sample SAMEA3541596, study PRJEB24748) | human gut metagenome | biome: human gut; feature: human-associated habitat; material: faeces | place: China | collected 2012 | reverse complement strand
CCCCCCGCCGTTGCGCGCAGGACGGGGTTGGAGAGACCGTGCGGCGTTTTTCGCCCCTGCATCGCGGCGCGCGACGCGAGCTTGCGCGCATCCAGTGCGGGGACAAATGCACCGTCCGTCGGTGCGCGCTCCGGCAGCTCGCCCTCCATGGCCAGATAACGCAGTGCAGCCAGGGCCTGCGTGCGCGTCTGCTCGGGCAGAGGGGCGCCCTGCGTCAGGCGCTTGCGATCCACCAGCCAGTTGAGATCCTCCGTCTTGACCGCGCGGGCGATCTCATCCCGGCGCAGACTGCGGATGTAGGCATAAAAATCCGTGCCGGGCGTTTGCGTGAGCAGGCGCACCGCGCGCACGATCCGCGGGTGAAACCCCGCCTCATGCAGCGCTTGCACTGTGCCGTCGAACGCAAGCTCCTTTTGCAGCAGCGCCGTGATCTTCTGCTCCAGATCGGGCAGTGCCTCGGCCTCCTGCCGCAGACGGTCCGCCCAGCGAATGCCCAGTTCGTCGCAGCGCTCGCCGCACAGATGCTGCATCCGCGCCTCCGCCGCCGTCTGCTGCTGCAGCAGGGCATGGTTTTTGGCGAGCACCAGCTCCAGCGCCGTCTGCTCGTCGATCTGCTCATACTGCCCATAGAGCGGGCTTTCCTCATCCAAATAGGCCATCAGCGCCGCAGTGCGCACCCAGCGGCACGCCCCAAAGGAATAAGTATAGTGCTTTCTGCCCTCGGCACGAATCACGTCGCCGCGGCGAATAGGATCGGTGAGTTGATAAAATGTCATGATTTACGCACCTCCGAAATGCGCGCCGGCATTTGCAGCGAACGGCTGAGCGCGAACATACGGTTTTGAAGTTCGATGGCCTCCATGCTGTCCTTGGGCAGCTTGCCATACTGCTTATAAAGATCGTGCATCTCGCCGGATTTCAGCGCAAAGCTCTCTTGCGTGTGAAACTGCACCTCAAGCGGTTGACCGTCCGGCGAGAGCATCCGCACATTGATCCCCTTGTAGGGAAGGTTCGGATCCTCCCATGTGTTTTTCACCGTGCGGATCGTGTAGCCCTGCTGCTCATATGCGGACAAGCTGGCGTTCGTGCCGTCCGCAAGCTGCTCCGGCGAAAAGACATGGGTATAGCGCAGGATGTCGCTCACACGGTCGATGTCCACCGGATCATCCACTGAGTGGAGCTTTGCCTCCAGCGACTCCGGCAGCTTGACGCGAGCATCAAGCCCAACCGTCTCTCCGCCGTTGGCAGCACCGACGGCGACGACATCGCGCGTGATCTCAGGCTCGAGCTCCATTGCGTGGTAGTAGACCGCGCGCTCCGAATCGCTCATACGCGCAAGCGCCTGCGTCTCGGGCACGACACGCTCCGCGCGCAGCCCCTCAAGAATCAGGCTGTGCGCCTGCAGCTCCGCCATCTCCGCCGCGACCTGCGGCGGGACATCCGTCTCCGCTGTCAGATCCGGCGGGACGCCCGCGTCCGGCAGCACATCCGCCGCGTCACTATGCACCTCGTTCGGAATGTCTGCGCCGGGCATCGGCGCCGGCGTCGGCAGATCCTTGCGGCTGACGACCACGCAGGTGGGGTCGTCCAAATGCAAATGGTCGCTGCCGTAACACATCGTCTGATAGGTAGCGGCGTCCACATAGTCCACGCCGCCGCCGGAATCGATCACCCGAAAGCCGGTAACTGCGCCATGCTCATCACGCACCGCATCCGTTACGGTGATCCAATGGTCTGTAGCCTTGCTGATATCGGGCGTACCCATCATGCCGGCAGTGCTCTCGCCCCAGAGCGTATCGGCATCCACCGCGACGTGGACAGTGCTGCCCGCGTCCAGCCTCTGCGCGACCTCATCCATGGACAACACCTGATCGTAATCAAACGTCTCAATATTGAGCCGGTTGCCGCTGAGGTCGTTGATGCGCTCATAGAGCTGTACGAATTCTCCGGTCGATGTGCCGCCGCTGTCTGCGGGGCTGCCCGGGACGACGTCGCACAGGTCGTTTTGAATGGCCTCGGTCAGCACATTGTTTTCCGTGAAGCGCATCTCGCCCAACACGCGATTTGCACCGTTGGCGATCGTGGTCGGACCACAGGTGCCGGTGAAGCCAAATTCGTTGTTGCCCTGAGAATAGAAGCCGGTTATCACGTCCTGCGGATCGAGCGGCTCTTCCACCTCCGGCATTTCCTCCGGAGCGGGCACATCCGCATACTCCTGCACCGGTGTCGACGGTAGCTGCGTCGTTTCCGCCACCGCGTCGATGCGCGCGTCATACGGTGTCACCGCGATGGGCACATCCGGATTCTCCAGATACGCAGCGTGCAGGCGCTGCCACTCCGGATCCTGGCTGTACTGCGGATAATCCTTTCGTCCATAGTTGTGCTCTGCCATATACAGCTCCAGCTGTGTCTTGGCGCTTGGCGGGATATCCTGCTCCTGCAGCAGCTCATTGTTGATCCGCTGCCACTCCGGATCCTGACAATATTCGCTGAAGTCCGACCGGCTGTAGTTGTGCGCAGCCAAGTATTCGCCCATACGCTCCAGCGGGGTTCGGCTGTCGTTGAAGCCGCCGCCGTTATCCGGCGGATTCGGTCCGTTGCCGCCGGCGCCGCCGTTACCGGGCGGGTTCGGTCCATTGCCGCCGAGCTCACAAACTGCGGCGGTCTCGCCGTCATCGACATCCTGCGGCTGCACGACGTCCTCATTTTCCACGATGGCATCCGGCCCCTCCGGCGGAAGCTGCTCGTCTGCCAGGGGTTCTATCGGCTCTGCAAACACAGGCTCGACCGGTGCGGTTTCCGGAACATCCGGCTGCGGCGACTGCGCTTCATCCGGCAGGTCGGACTCTGTCTCCGGCGTTTCGTTCAGCTCCTCGGGCAGCGTCTGCGTATCCTGCTCCTGTTCCACGATCTCGTTGAGGAATTCCTCTTGCCCGGGGAGCAGGTCCGCGTCCTCCGTATCCAGCGCGCCTCCCTCCGTCAGGTCGGCCAGCAGCACATCCGGACCGCTGGTGTCATCCGATACCAGCGTCTCGATATCCTTGAGCGGCGTGTCATCCGTCTCCAGCGTCTCGATATCCTCGAGCGGCGCGTCATCCGTCTCCAACGTCTCGATATCATCGAGCGGCACATCGTCTGTCTCCAACGTCTCGATATCCTCAAGCGGCGCGTCATCCGTCTCCGGCGTCCCGATATCCTCGAGCGGCGTGTCATCCGTCTCCAGCGTCCCGATATCCTCGAGCGGCGCGTCATCCATCTCCAGCGTCTCGATATCCTCGAGCGGCGCGTCATCCATCTCCAGCGTCTCGATATTCTCGAGCGGCGTGTCATCCGTCTCCAGCGTCTCGATATCCTCGAGCGGCGTGTCGTCCATCATTGCAGAGATATCCTCGGTCTCCAAGGTGCCGGTCTCGGCAGAAAAATCATCTGTTTCCGACGGAATGTCCTCGATCACGGGTACATCGTCCATCCACGCGGAGACACTGTCCAGCCCTCCGTCGCCGGAATCGGAAAAATCGCAGCTCACGTCATCCGGTTCGTCAAAGGACGCATCCAGATCGGAATCGTAGTTCTCGTCCATAGATCAAGCGCCTCCTTTATTCGCCGGCTGCTCCTCACGGTGGAGAAAACGAGGGTGTTTGAGGATCATCTCATACTCATCTTGCTGGATGCCAAAGTTCTTGGCCAGCATTGCCTTACGCAGGAATTTGATCTTAACGCAATTGACCAGCCGCTGCGAGAGCTGCACATTGGGCAGACGCGCGGCCTCTGCGCGGATCTTCGGATCCAGCATGACCAAAAACTGCACAAACGCCTTTTTGTTCGGCAGTGTGTACAGATACTTGCTGATCAGCCGGGCGGCAAGAAAGTCGGCGTTCGAGCGCAGCACCATGTCGCAGCTGTGGGCGCACGCGTCATTGCAGGCACACTCCCGATGTGGGATGAGCAGCTCGCCATGGGTGTCCCAATAGTGGGTGTGCGCACGAACCTCCTCATCGTGGATCACGGCGCGGATGGTGGTCAGCTCGCCGATATCGTAGGTCTTTATGTGCAGCGGCGCATAGACCCGGCCGTAATGCAGCATAGCCTCGCCAACACCGAGCCGGCCGAGCCGCTCATACTCAGCATCCTCCATATTGGTCGCGGTGGCGATGGCGTCCTTGTTTTCCTTTTCCACCAGCTTGAAGATCACCTTCACGTTGGTGTTCGCCACAATGTTGCGCCCGACCGCAGTCGGCGCCTGATCCGCAATGATGATGCCCGTGCCAAAAGAGCGGACCTCGGCGATCATGTCCTCGAGCGCCTCGACCGTGCTGCCCTGACTGTCGGCAGAGCCCTCCTCCGGTGTGCTTCTGCCCGCAAGCAGGACGTGCGCTTCGTCGATGAGAAGAATGTTTTTGAGCTTGCCGTCACCGTCGACGTTGTTTTTCGTAAACACACAGATCTGGATCAGCAGCAGCGCCATGATCAGCGCCTTGAGCTCTTTGTTGTTGATGGCGTTGAGCTCGATAACGGTCGGCTTACGCAGCAGATCCTCCAACGGGATGGAGTGGATGGTATCGTAAATATTTGGGTTTTGCTCGATCAGGCTCACCAGCCGCACGACGCCGGCGCTCTCCATGTTCGACTTGACTTCGCCCTTATAGTCCATGTTCTGGATCTTGCGGCGGAAAATCCGGATGAACTCATACAAGCCGAAGGGCTGCGCATTGCAGTCGTCCACCGTGCTGGACAGCTGCCAGCCGTAGGCGTTGTAGCACTCGTTGATGGCGGACAAGAACAGATCCGGCAGCGGGTTCGGCATGGAAAACGCCGCCTTGAACGCGCTCAGCAGGCTGGGGATAAAGCTCTCCACCGTGACGCCGCGGGGCGGAAGGAACGGATTGACAATGTACGGCGAGACGTCATTTTTGCCGGGCGTAAACACCTGCAGATCCGGAATGGCATCCAGCAGCGAGCGGTACTCGCTCTTGGTCGGTTCGACCGCGAGAAACGGGATCTGAAAATCCTTCCAGAATCGCAGCAGCAGGCCGAGAGAAAAATTCGTCTTGCCGGAGCCCGGCATTCCGACGATCAGACCATGCTTCGTAAAGTCATTGAGCGGAACGCCCGCGTGCGCCTCTTGTCCGGCGGCGCTGCGGCTGGCGTTCATGATGCGCCCAACCTTGAAATTGCTCTCGCTGATGATGCTCTGGTTAAGTTTTTCGCGGTTCGCGGAGATCTTGCGGCTGTCCAGCCCGATCGTGTGCCCGTCATCCACCGGGAGTTTGAAGATACCGGCGAGCTCTCTGGCCGTGGCCAAATAGCGCAGACGGAGAAAATGCCGCGGTGCGCTCTCGCGCCCCCAGAACGCCGCGTTCCGCTGCTGGAACACCAGCAGGTTACTATGAAGCCACGGCTGCATCTCCGGCTGCGCCGCCGGCGACAGACCGCAGGCGGACAGATCCTCGATCTCCAGTGCGCTGCCGTTGACACGCCCCTCCTCCTCCGTCACGGCGATGACCTTGTTGGCGAGACTCATTGCGTTGCCGGCATCGGAATACACCAAGAAATGGAAATAGAACAGCGGCTCTTTTTCCGATGCGAGCAGATACTCATAGCTGTCCGCGACAGCCTGCGTGTTCGCATCGGCCTGAATGCCTTGGCGAAAGCGCATATTGCTGATGTAATAGCTCATATACGTTCGCCCCTGCTCGATGCCGACCAGCTCCTCATCCACGTACGCGGTGGGGATCAGCTGCAGAGAGATGGCGCTGTTGGGACAGCGCGTGAGCGCATTGGTCAGTTCGGCGATGTTGAGGTCGACGGAAGGCTCGAGCACGTCATTATAATAGAGCAAGCTGTTGGGCATGAGCACATTCTGGATGTAGCGCTCCTTCTTGCCGATGCCAAGCACGGTGTCCGTGCGGCAGCCGGCAAGCTGCGCCGCAAAGCCGGCATAGCTCTCCTCGTCCGAGAAGAATGCGATCTCGAAGTTTTTTTCGCGCAGCTCGTTTGCAAGCTCCTGCGCCTGCTGCTCGAGCGCCATGGTGAGCGACATCGCATCGCTGCCGATCCGGCGCAGGAGGATATACTGGCGCACCTGCGCGGCATAGGTCTGGTTTTCCACCGGCACGCTCTGCCACAGGATCTCGAGCGACGCGGTATTCAGCGCCGCGCGGCGGTAAAACCCGGTAACGATCTGGCTGAACAGCACCTGATTGATGTGGCACGCACGATCCAGATCCTTATGGAGCAATTCGTAATACGGTACGGCCGTGACCTCACAGACCACAAGCCCGGCGACGCCGCCGGATTTGAGTTTCGCAAGTCGAACCATTGCAGTTTCCTCCCAAAGCCATGTTCTCAGCCAAAAAGCAGCAAGCGGTACACTGCGGCGATCACACGCCTCGGCGCCGTGTCACGCAGCCGTTAAAACAGGGAAAACAGATTGAAGTGTTCACACAGCTGCACGGTCGTCGCCGAGAGCTGCGCCCTGGACTCCTTAATATACTTCTTGAAACGCACAACGCTTCCGTCGACGGTCATCTCGCCCGTCAGCTTGGCGGCACGTGTCATTTCCGTCAGCATTTCGCAGCCGAGCTCATACGCGTCCGGCGCCTGCAGCAGATAGGCCTGCGCCAGATTGCAGCGCACGCTGTGCCCGTTGTGCCCAATCTGACACAGCGAGGCGCCCAGCGGCGCCGCCTGCTTCTGCGCGAGCGCAACGGCATTGCGCACCTTTGCGGCAGCTTCGTCGCGGCAGACCAGGAGATAGTTTTGCAGCGCCAGATCGCTGATCGTGACCCCTTGGTCGAACAGATACACGAACAGCTCATGCGAAAAGTCGGCAGCGCAGCGCTCCAGATACGTGCTGAGCACATCCGCACGCGGCCGGCTGCCGTTTTGCTCCAGCCGGCGCAGCACCTCCACCGTCTCCGCGGCAGAGATGCGCCTGCTGCAAACAAAGCTGGAGATCTCGTTGGGGGAGAGGGGCAGGCCTGCATTCAAAAGCGCATCCATGACCCGTCGGGCGAGCGCCGGCTCGTCCGGCCAGACAGCAAGATACCGCCCCAGTACGCCGCCAAACTGCGGTGCGTGCATCCGCGGCAGCGAAAAGAGGCAGCGGATCATCTCCGGCTTTTGCTCCCCGTCATAGCGGCACTCCAGCACATAGCGCTCGACCACCGAGGGCGGAAGCGCTTCCACCTGCGCAAGCAGCAGCGTCATCAGCTCACGCCGATCAGAGGGGGCATCCGCCGCCCGGCAGAGATACTCCGCCGCGGCGATTTCCAGCGCCTTCTTGTCCATGCGGCACGACGACAGCTCCTTCCAGAGCGCCGCGCGCTCCGCCGCTGTCTTGCGCATATCCAAAAACACCTTCTGGATCATGCCGCCATTGAGCGACACAAAGTGCCCCGACGCCTTGATGTGCCGCACGACGGGCAGCGCTTTTTCCGCGCCGCAGGAAATGCCGTAGGCCAAAAGCGTATAGAGGTCCGCATCGTAGAGCTGCTCTGCGCAGATGCATTCCAGCGCGCACTCCGTTTCCTCCGGCGTGGCAGGCTCGAGCACAGCGGCGATCAGCACATCCATATCCGGCAGGAAGTGCGCATCGCTTCCGCTGCGCAGCAGCGCGATCTTCGTGGCGCAGCTGTCGCTGCCCTGAAGAAAGCTGCGCACCGCGTCCTTATCCTGTGCGGTGTACGCCCCTTGCTGCTGCAGCAGCGCAATGAGCTCGCGCTTCGCCTCCCCATCCGGGCACTTGGTCAAAACCGTATGCATCGCTGTGTGGGCGTCAATGTTGCCGCAGTTCGCGGCGATCGTGCGCGCGGCATCCATCTCGCCCTGCTTCATGCAGTAAGTGAGCAGATCTTTGTTGCACGCTTTGGAATACACCTTGGGCAGTTCCAGCAGCTGATAGCACCACTGCGCACGCCGGCTGTCACCAAGCGTGTCGAACACGAGCACCAGCAGCGCAAACGCATCCGCCGCGCCATCCGCATCGCCAATGAACGCATAGAGCGACTCTTCGTCCTCGCCGATGCCCGCATCGCGGGCGCACAGCGCACCGTAGTCATCCTTCAGGCGCTGGTACATACCGCCGACCTCTTCCTCGCGGCAGCCGCCCGGCGTGATCAGGCAGACCAGCCGGTAGCAAAGGCGGGCGATGATCGTGCCGACATAATTCACATCGATCTTCTGGCACTCGGTAATATTGTCCCGTGCGCCGTCGAGCCGGCGGTATGCCGCATCAACGATCGTCTGCCGAACCACGTTCTTGATCGTAAAGAGTCCGTCGTAGGTTTCTTCCCGGACGACCTCCGTCCCGCAGTAGCGGCAGCGCCACAGTTTTTCCGCGCGGATGTACTCCAGACTACCGCCGCAGGACTCACACTTTTTGGAGGAATAGGATACTGCCATGACCTCGATCTCCTATCGAACGAAAATGATTATTTCAGCACCAGCAGCTTCTTGTTGCGCTCTACAATGGCGCGATCCAGCTTGGCGCAAAGCTCGGCAGCCGCGGCCGTGTCACCGTCCTCGCAGGAGATGCGAAGCGCATTGACCTGCTGCCGGATCTGCTGCTCCAGATCCGCGACCGCTTCGTTGGTCATCGGATCGGAGAAGCGGATATTCTCCGCAAGACGCTTGAGGCTGCGCTTGAGCGCAGGGTCAGCCGCCTCGTTTGCGAGCATTTCCACATCCACGCCGAGGCTCTTGATATCGCTCGTCTTTTGCTTGTAGTCGTCCTTAACGGCCTTGGTCGCATCGCGTCCGGCGACAGAAATGATCGCAAAGACGGCGAAGATCGCCAGCAGCAGCACCTGCACCAGCAGCGGGATCTTATAGCTCAGATGGTTCTGGAACAGCATGAACACCACACTGGCAAACAGCTCGGCAATGAGATAAAACAGTGCAAACTGCATCAGCGGGATGCCGAAGAAAACCGTCTCCACATCCAACGTTTTCGCCGCCAGATACATCGACACGATCAGCGCGGCAAACGCCACCAGCATGAACGCATAGCTGATCCAAAAGGCGGGGGTCTGCGGCTTGATCAGGATCCAGACAAACAGATTGTAGAGCGCGAAAATGATTCCGACGATGGCCAGCGACAGGCCGCTTGCTTTCTTGTTATTCACGATCGGTACATCCTTTCCTTCGATTAAAGCTTCGTTCCGCACTGAGCGCAGAATTTGGGCGAGCCCTCGATCGGCGTGCCGCAGCCCGGGCACACTCTGCCGAGTCTCGTTCCGCATTCCGGGCAGAACTTGGCGTTGGGCGCGACTGCGTTGCCGCATTCCGGGCAGAATCTTCCGCCGCTCGCGCTCGGGGCATCGGCCGGGACATCGGCCGGCGCCACCTCAAACGGGGCAACACCGCCGGCACTCGGCGCATCGGCCGGTGCGGCACGGTTCTGACCGTTGAGAATGTCACGGATCGAGCCGGTGTTGCCGTTTCCGCCGGCGTTTGCACCCTTCGGCGGCGTGACTTCGCTAACGTCCTTCGGCGGCGCCTCCGTCGGCACACGCTCCGGGCTCAGCGCACCTCTGGCGATCTCGCTGATGGTTCCGCCCATCATGATGCCGCCCATCGCTCCGCCCATCATACCGCCGACAGCACCCACGGAGCCCTCGTTTGCAGCGAACTTTTCGGCAATGAGCATCTGACGCTCCTCCTGCCAGGTATAGCCCTCGATGATTCGACCCGTGCGGCGGTTTTTCGCCTCCGACACCGCTGCATAGTCCTGTTCGGGCACTTCGATCGACTCGATGTTGAAAAACTCGATGCGTATACCGTAATCGGAAAAGATCTCATCCAGCCGCTCCTTCACGACATTGCTCACCTCAAAGAGGTTGGCATTCATGATAAAGTAGCTGAGCTTGCCGTTGATCATGATCCGCGAAATACAATCCTTAACATGGGAGGAAATGATGCCGCGGAACTTTGCCACGAGGCTCTGCGCATCGTAGCGGTCGCGGAAGCCGACCAGCTTCACCAAGAATTTTCTGGCGTCCTCCACGCTCAGCGACAGGCTGCCGCGGAGCATCACGTGCAGGAAAATATCATACAGCGGATCCTCGAGCGTAATGGGTCCCTGCGTGCCCCAGAGGATGTCCATCTGGTGCACCATGTTGACGTAGAACACCTTGCACGGGAACGGCGTCTCGCCGCCGGTAGGAATATTGACGATGCTGCGCAGGATCGGGATGTTCGGCAGAGAAAGCGTTCTTTCGCCCGGACCGAACAGGTCCGCCGCAGCCCCGTTGACCACCAACAGCGCCACGTGTGTCTCATCTACGATCAAGTGCGAGGTGGTGTTAAAGTCCTCGATCGGTGATTTCCATACAAGGTCATCCGGACTGCCTTCAAATTTAATAACAGAAGAAATGGGCATAATCGTTCATTCGCTCCTCTCTATAGGTCTTCCACGCATACAAAGCGGGTCAGGCCGCACTCGCGCAGGAGACACTTTTAAGTCGATGATACCGAAATCATCCAACGAAGTCAATCGTTCTTGTAGAAAAATGTCGGACACGGAACCTCAAAATGCGAAAAATCGAACCGCCCCGAACCATCTGCACACACGCGCGGTTTTGCAAATATGCCTGATTGACCATAAACGCAGCAAAAACAGCCGTTTTCACTCGAAAACGGCTGTTTTTATGTTTTTTTAGGCGCTTTCCGATCTAACAGAAAAATCGGCACGCTGCGCGCTTGCTGCGCTTTGCCATCGGCGTGGAATTCATGTTGTCTCAGCTCCTTTCAGCTGCTGCATATGGTCCATAAGGGATCGGATCTCTGTCACGTAATCAGGGTGCCCGCAGAGCAGCATGCTCTTTTTCAGATCCTCCAAGGCGTCCAGAAACTGCGGCACATCTTTTTTCCGGACATGGCACAAGACCGCAATGTATGGGCTGTCCTTTTTCGCGTACTCCCGGTCGAACCAGACCCTGACCTGTCGCCGGATAAACAGCTGATCGGCAAGGTAGGGGACGGTATCAAAAAACACGAAGTAGGCATATCGCAGGGAAAACTTCTCAATCGACCAATACAACGGTTGGCTCATTTTTTCCTCCGTTTCAAAATCAGGGCTTGCTTTTTTGCGCCGTCTCTGGTATTTTACAATATTACTCTTTGAGGAGGCGACCCGAATGGGCTTGAAAGCATACCCCGTGATCGACCTTGCCGCCACGGGGGACAACATCCGCCGCCTGCGCATGGCGCGCGGCCTGACGGTGCGCGACCTGCAAAGCTACTTCGGCTTTGCCGAGCCGCGGGCGATCTACAAGTGGCAGAAGGGCGAGACCCTGCCGACGGTCGACAATCTGTACGCGCTCGGCGCGCTGTTTGAGGTGCCGCTGGAGCAGATCCTCATCCCCGTCGCCGGAGATCCCGATATCGTGTGTGAGCAGCAGGCCGAGACCTGCTGCTCACACTGTTTTCTGACCGGCTGTTCCGGATGCGGCAAGCGTCCGATGCAGCTTCCGCCATTTGCCCCGGGCGCACGGCCGGCGGCGTGACAGGTCACGACCGGTCGCTGCGCGCGGGAAAGGAGATCACACATAATTTTTCTTTTCTCGTCAAAGTCGAGGTCGGCTTGCCTGCCGCACGAGGGAGATGTCAGTTCGGAAGCGGGCATGGGTGTCTGCGCGAAAAACGGGTCTGACGCCTGTGCGTCTGGCGCCGGACGAGAAGCCGGGCGCTGTCTTTCCAATTCAATAGAAAGGCTCGCTGAGCGAGCCGCTCGGGTCGTTTCCGTTTGCAATTGTGCAGCGTTATCGTTCATCTGCACCTGAACCGGCATCCGCTTGCTCTTAGCCTGCCGTACCCGGAACAGCCGGTCTGCACCGGGGTGTTATGCCTCGTCTTTTCCGGTGTAGACCGCGAACGCCTCGGCGAAGCTGGCGTTCACGTCAAAGGGCGGCGTGTATGCCACGTCGGACGTGACCAGACACAGGTCGATCCTGGCCGAGGTCTCATCCGCGCGCCGGTCGAGCTTCGTGAGGGCGGCGCGGATGACCTTCCGGTCGTAGTTGATCGTGGTCACGCGCCGCACGTCGCAGCGGTAGGTGATCTGATTGCCGTCGGCGTTGAAGCGGTAGCCGCTGCCGCCGTTGGGGATCGTCTGCTCGCTGCAGCGCAGGTCGTTCATGCGCCGGAAGGTGCGGGCAACGCTCTGACGCGCGGCGTTGAGGCTGACCTCGCTGTCCATGTCGATGTCCAGCGCATCCTTCGCCGTGCGGATGGCAGCGCTGAGCGTCTCCTTTTCGTCGAGCAGGTGCAGAAGGAAACGGGCAATGTCCGTGATCTGCTCGTAATACTCCGTTTCCGGCACGGCGGCAACGGTCTCGTCCTCCGCCTCGGCCATGACCTTGCGGCGCAGGTAGGTGCTTTCGACCTTCGTGATGTTGGCGTCACGGTCGAGGATGCTCTGCGCTTCGTCCAGAAAGGACTGGAGCTTGTTCTGATAGCGGAATGCTTCTTTCAGATTCATCGGGTCGTCACCTCTGTCTTTCCGGTTGTTTTCTGCCCCGATTGTAACGCGCAGCCGCCTGCTTGTCATGGAACTTGCGGTTCACCCCGGCGCGATGCAGGCTTTGCGGATGAAAAAACGGAGCAGGCGGAAACCTGCTCCGGGAAAGGGGCTGCATGCTGGTTGTTAAAACTCAGATGCCAAGCAGCTCCTGACACATATAGGAAAATTCTTCTGCTGAGATCCGTTTCTCTGTCCGAATGAGATAGTTTCTCAAAACGGTGAGACGCAGCAGCGCCGCAGCTTCGTCATCCTCACAATTGGCGATATCATACAGCATCACCAACGCGCCCGCAGGCAGCCCATGCGCTGTTAACCGTTTTTCGCTCTCATGAAGCAGGGATCCTATTCTGTCAACGGCGGGGACAGATGCCGGACCGCACTTTGCGAAAAGAGCGGGATCCTCATCGAAAAAGGCTTTGCCAAAAACAAAAGTGGATGCAACGAAAATCCGTTACATCCACTTGATCTGGCAAACCTACCGCTCGTGGATACAATGCACCATGCTTTGACGGCGTGGTGCATTTTTTGCGGGGTTTATCCTGACGCACTGGGACAACGGGGACAGAAGGGACAAAATGTAGAGTGCTTCCCAGGAGCCTTCTTTCCGCTGCACCTTTTTCTGCCAACTGGAGGTTCCCTCTCAGCAAATTCTATCCGGGATGTCTCTTGAATACTCCCAATAAACGCGCGAAAACGCACGCGTGTGTTTTTAACGCACGCGTGCGTTTTTATTTTATCGTGCGATACTTAGCTCCTGCGCCTTTTCCCTCCAGTGACAGTTGCCCGGCATCTTTTAACTTTTGCAGGATTCGATATGCCTGAGAAGGTGTCACATGCAGGAGTTCCACCACATCTGCACGAGTAACTTCTCCCTTCGTTTGTGCTAGTTGCATTACCAGTTCCTGATGCCGAAGCGCATCGATATCTCGATTTCGCACATATTCGACGGCATTGTTCGTTTTTTTAGAGTACCTCGAACTCATGATATAGTATCGTCCGCGACCATTCCCCAAGCGTTCGACCAATCCCGACTCCACGAGGGTTTCAAGAACAACGCGTGCCCGGCCCTCGTCGGTATGAATTCTTTCTGCGACATCCTGTACCGAGGCGCGATGTAATTGCTTTACCGCATCCAGTGCAAGCAGCAGATGGATCGGCAGCGACCGTCCAAGGCGCTGCTGTTCTTCGGAAACCATGCAAATAAATGCTTTATCAGTTGGCCCTTTGGGAATAAACAGTTTCACACTGGATTGCGTAGAATTTGAGTAGTCCGGAAGCAATCGGCCGTACAGCAGGGAGCCTTCAAAAATACGGTCGATTCCCCTTCCCGTACGCTCAGCCAAGCCAATACGCTTCATTGCATCAGCCAATGCCGGGTTCCTGCCATGAGGTTCGGCATCCAGTAAATTGTCGGCTCGAATGCCATCGATAAAGCCGCCGGGATTGCTGATGGTCATTCCTTCATCCGTTATTTGAACCAGAACGCGGCCCAGGACAGAATAGTCTCTGTGACAGAATGCGTTAACCAACGCTTCGCGGAAGGCCCTGGGATCATAGTCTGGGATCGTGATGCGGAACAGCCCCTGTTCCATTTCCTCGCTGTGATTCCAGGCAGAAAAGGTATCCGATATTTTTTCAAATGCCGCAAGAATTGGCAAATAGAAGGACTCATTCACCTTGATATCCGTGCCTACGAGAACTTGTATGGATGCTTCCGCCGTTGGCATATGACGCTTTAGTGCCTCTTTCCTGCCAATCAGCAGCATGCCGCTAAATGTAGGAACAATAGCTCCATCCTGCATTGTGACCAGCTGTAATGCCTTATCTAACTCCTCGTCATTCAGTTCCAACAGAGCTGTTTCTCCACGATAGGAACGAATGATGTTCCGTAATCGTTCGCGTTCCACAGGATCAAGGTCCTGATAAGTAGCATCCGGAACAGGCTGTGCAGAATAATCGAGCAGGCTCAAAGAAGAAAGCCGGGCTGTTATTTCGTATGGATACATGGGAACATTTTCAGGTTCGCCATTCGGCTTAAGCCGGCGTCGCTGAATCTTGCCATCCGAAGAAGCTACTACACTGGTGCGCTTGGGAACAGAAACTTTCAACACCGGCGAATCGTATTCCAAAATTTCCGTACGAACAGAAACCGGTGGAACTGTTCGGTTAGCAATGAACGCCGCAAGCTGTGTGATATCTTTATGCTTATTGTGCAGTCCTGTGATTTCTCCATCATTTTCGACGCCCAAATATAAGTCGCCGCCGTCGGTGTTTGCAAAGGCGACCACCGCGTCGATGATGTCACTGTCAGGCAAACAGGTCCTGTCGCTTTTAAATTCATTTACAAGGTTTTCTTTGAAACCGATATTGGACACAAATCTCACCTCCAATGCAATTATTATAACACACGCGTGCGTTCGCCGCAACAGAAAACGCACGAATTATGCTGTGTTAATTTTAGTGCTCCTATTGTTTATGCCATGCTATGCGCAAAAATCAAACCACGCTATTGTTTGCTTCCGCAGCATCTGGGTTTTTCGTGCATTCCCCAGCAAATACTTCTTCGAAGCGCTGCCCGCAAAATCAATCTTTGTCAAGAAATATCGATAGTATACTGTGAATATTTTCGGAAAAATATTGATTTATTGCTCTACTGCGCACCCAATCATCTGCAGCACCCAAGTGCGACCATTGTTCTTGAAGATGATAACTTTCTGATAACTCTGCCCGTTGACCGTTGACGATCCCGGAACCGGCAATATACTGTCGTTTCTGAAGGAGGTGTCACGATGACCCAGCCAGAATGCACATCGGAAGTAAACTTCCGGCTCTGCAAGAGCGTATTTGATACGCTGGCAGCTCAGGGTATCATTTCGCAGGAAGATGTCCGACGCCTAATTAGAGCGGCAGCAGAACAATATCACGCCCCTATCGGAGAACTGGAGGTGAACGGCATTGCCGTTGAAAAGAATTACACGGATTGACTTCCCGGTGAAATTGCCTGTCCTGGCACAACCGCAGCCAAGGAAGAGAGTCGCCGCCTATGCCAGAGTATAGAAAGTAATCATTTATCGTTTATATCTTATAACGATTGCAATTACCACCAAGCCGTGATTTGGGGGCAGGCGGCTGCGACAAACAGGTCGGTCAGTTAGTTCTCAGCCGGAAATGTTCGAAAAACACCTATTTTCATGCGGTAAGCACCTAAAACAAGAGGAAAATAAAAAATTACCGTTGTTGATATGGTATCAACAACGGTAACAGATTTGGTTGCGGAGACAGGATTTGAACCTGCGACCTCCGGGTTATGAGCCCGACGAGCTACCGAACTGCTCCACTCCGCGATATACAATTGACCCCTCAAGGCTTATATACTATAACATATAAGCCCCGAGGTGTCAAGTACTTTTTTAGCGCTCAGAGGCGGAATATTCTTCCTTTTCCGCATCGTCGAGCGTTTGTGCTGCGGCGGCACGGCTGTTTCTGATCTTGAGCTCGGCAAGAATCTCCGCCAGCAGCTCCTCCGTCGTGGGCTCGGCCGGGGCTTCCGGCTCAGGCTCGGCTTCGTCCGCCTTTTTGCGGTTGAAGCGGTTGATGATCTTCACCATCCAGAATACGACGAACGAAATGCACAGGAAATTGATGATCGCCATGATCAGATCGCCGATCGGGAACACGCCGACGGTCACACCGGAGAAATCCAGTCCGCCGATGATGAGTGAGATGAGCGGGTTGATGATATCGTTGACGAGCGCGGTGACGATGGCCGTGAACGCGCCGCCGACAACGACGCCGACTGCCAGGTCAATGACGTTGCCGCGCGAGATAAATGTCTTGAATTCATCGAGCCAACCGGGCTTTTTCATGATGCTGCCTCCATTTTTCTATTATCTCTATGCTGCTGCGCGCTGCGCATCCTCAGTGCTTCGGCACAAGGACTTCCTTGCCGCCCATGTAGGGGCGCAGCACCTCGGGGATGACGACGCTGCCGTCGGGCTGGAGGTTATTCTCAAGGAACGCGATGAGCATACGCGGCGGGGCGACGCAGGTGTTGTTGAGCGTGTGGGCGAGGTAATTCTTGCCGTCCTTGCCCTTGATGCGGATGTGCAGGCGGCGTGCCTGCGCATCGCCAAGGTTCGAGCAGGAGCAGACCTCGAAATACTTCTGCTGGCGCGGGCTCCACGCCTCGATGTCGCAGGACTTGACCTTCAGGTCGGCGAGGTCGCCGGAGCAGCACTCGAGCTGGCGCACCGGAATGTCCATGTTGCGGAAGAGCTCGACGGAGTAGCGCCAGAGCTTCTCGTACCAGTCCATGCTCTCCTCCGGGCGGCAGACGACGATCATCTCCTGCTTTTCAAACTGGTGGATGCGGTACACGCCGCGCTCCTCGATGCCGTGCGCGCCTTTCTCCTTGCGGAAGCAGGGCGAATAGGACGTCATCGTCTGCGGGAGCTGATCCTCGGTGAGGATCTGGTCGATGTAGCGGCCGATCATGGAGTGCTCGCTCGTGCCGATCAGATAGAGATCCTCGCCCTCGATCTTGTACATCATGGCGTCCATATCCGTCTGGCTCATGACGCCCTCGACGACGTTGCCGTGGATCATGAACGGCGGGATGCAGTAAGTAAAGCCCTTGTCGATCATGAAATCGCGTGCATAGGCCAGCACGGCCTCGTGCAGGCGCGCGATATCGCCCATGAGGTAGTAAAAACCGTTGCCGGAGACGCGGCGCGCGGCATCGAGATCGATGCCGTCAAAGCGCTCCATGATCTCCGTGTGATACGGGATCGGGAAATCCGGCACGACGGCGTCGCCAAAGCGCTGCACCTCGACGTTGCAGCTGTCATCCGGACCGAGCGGCACGCTCGGGTCGATGATCTGCGGGATGGTGAGCATGATCTTGTGGATCTTGGCCTCGAGCTCGGCCTCCTGCTGCTCGAGCTCGGCGAGCCGCGCGGCCTGCGCGGTGACCTGCGCCTTGACGGCCTCGGCCTCGGCGAGCTTGGACGGGTCTTTTTTCGCCTGTCCCATGAGCATACCGATCTGCTTCGACAGGGTGTTGCGCTCGGCGCGCAGATTCGACGCCTCGTTGATGGCGGCGCGGTTGGCCTTGTCGAGCTCGATCACCTCGTCGACGAGCGGCAGCTTCGCGTCCTGAAACTTTTTGCGGATGTTCTCCCGAACGAGCTCGGGGTTTTCACGGATGAGTCGAATGTCAATCATGTTGTCTCTGTCTCCTCAATGTTCTAATTGGTGTCAGTTTCTGCGGCTGATGCCCTCGAGCGCCTGCAGCAGCGCCTCGCGGTCGTCCGCGTCGTAGTATTCCAGCTCGATGCGCCCGGTCTTGCGCCCCTGTGTCATGCGCACCTTGCGCCCGAGCACCTGCTCGAGATGGCGCGCGCATTCGCCGAGATAATCGACACCGGCGGACTTTTTCGCCGGTTTTTCCTGCGTTTCCTTCAACAGCTGCGCAGCCAGTGCCTCGGCGCGGCGCACCGAGAGCCCCTTTTCGATGACGGTTTTCGCCGCAGCGAGCTGCACCTGCGCATCGCTGAGCGGCAGCAGTGCGCGCGCGTGACCGGCGGACAGCGTTCCGTCCTCGACGAGCTTCAAAACAGGCTCCGACAGCGCCAGAAGCCGCGTCGCGTTGGCGACGGCGGGGCGCGACTTGCCCACGCTCTGCGCCACATCGTCCTGTGTCATGCCGTACACGTCCTGCAGGGCGCGGTAGCCCTTTGCCTCCTCGATGGGGTTCAGGTCCTCGCGCTGCAGGTTCTCGACCAGCGCCATCTCCATGGCGCGCTGCTCGTCCGCCGTGAGGATGTGCACCGGCACCTCCTTGAGTCCGGCCATGCGGCTGGCGCGCCAGCGGCGCTCGCCCGCGATGATCTGATAAAAGCCGCTGTCGAGCGGACGCACCGTGATCGGCTGGATGAGCCCGTAGGTGCGGATGGACTCGGCGAGCATCTCCAGCGCCTCGGGATCAAAGCGCTTGCGCGGCTGGTCGGCGCGCGGCTCGATCTTCTCGATCGGCAGCAGATCCGGCGCTGTCTCCTCGCGCTCGGGCTGCGCGGTCGGATATTCCTCCCCGAACAGTGCCCCGAGCCCCATGCCGAGACCTTTCTTTCCGTCTTTACCCATGTTCCACCTCCGATGCGGCGGCCTCCTGCGCCGCCTTCGCTGCTTTTTCCTCGCGCTTGATGAGCTCCCCCGCCAGATGCAGATACGCCCGCGCGCCCTTGGACTCCTTGTCGTAGGCGATGGCGGGTTTGCGGTGGCTCGGCGCCTCGGACAGGCGCACGTTGCGCGGGATCATGGTCTTGTAGACCTTTTTACCGAAGAATTTGCGCACCTCGTTCACGACCTGATCCGACAGCTTCGTGCGCCCGTCATACATGGTCATGACGATGCCCTGTACGCTCAGCTCCGGATTGAGGCGCTTGTTGCACATTTTGATGCTGCGCATGAGATCGGCGATGCCCTCGAGCGCGTAATACTCGCACTGCACCGGGATGAGCACGCTGTCGGCCGCGACGAGCGCATTGATCGTCAGCAGCTCGAGCGACGGCGGACAGTCGATGAGGATGAAGTCATAGTCCGCCTGCACCGGAGCAAGCGCGTTTTTCATGATGTATTCCCGCCGCTCCGAGCCAATGAGCTCGACCGAGCAGCCGGAGAGATTCATATTTGCCGGCAGCACGTCGCCGTATTTCGTGCTGCGGATGCAGTCGGCAGCGGCCGCGCCGTTCATCAGCAGGTCGTAGCAATTTGGCGTCACGGTCTTGTCCACGCCCATGCCGGAGGTGCTGTTGCCCTGCGGGTCGCAGTCGATGAGGAGCACGCGCCGCCCGCGCTTTTTGAGCGCGCAGGTCAGATTCACGCACGTCGTCGTCTTGCCGACCCCGCCTTTCTGGTTGGCGACGGCAATGATTTTGCCCATGGTTTGCCTCCCTAAATCGTGTTTGCCGCTATTATACCAGCGCGCGCCGTCGTTTTCAACCGCTTGCGGGCGCTGCGGCAAATTTTTGTGATGTTTCACGTGAAACAATGTCGAGCGCGACGGGAAATGTTTCACGTGAAACACGGCTCACGACAGCAGGAGGTCAAGATCCGCCACGGTCAGCCCGTCGTGCAGCGCGAGGTCGATGCCGTAGCCGATGAGTTTGGCGGCGTCGCGCACGACGGCGTCGATATCGCGCGGCGTGACGAACATCCGCTCCGCGCGCGGGTCGTCCGTAAGGCTGCCCGCGTCGATGACCGTCGGCAGTCCGAT
>OKSH01001549.1_pt1 | contig 19890 bp, 14 predicted proteins | sample 1601231 | NCBI WGS metagenome assembly OKSH01 (sample SAMEA3541596, study PRJEB24748) | human gut metagenome | biome: human gut; feature: human-associated habitat; material: faeces | place: China | collected 2012 | reverse complement strand
GTCATGGCGGGTTGAAATTCCCGGTGCGGATGCACAAAAATCATGGGATAACTATACCCATTCGCAAAGCAATTTTTGTATAGGAGGAAATTATGGGCAATAGAAATAACAACGGAAGCCTTTTTCATCAGCTCATCAATGCGCCGGGATTGATGGAGCGACAAGACCTTTCTCAACCGGTATCATTCCAAACAAAAGAGAATTATTTCAACTGGTGTCACAAAGCGGCAGCCGTTTTCAAAAGCTACGGCATCCGAAATTTAAGCGAAATCGGCAAGGACGAAATCCAACGCTACGAGAACCAACTTGAAGCTGAGGGGAAATCTGCGTCCACCATTCACAATTATCTTGTGCCTATCTGCAAGGCCACGGGCATCGCAATCAAAGATATTCGCAAACCGATTCGTGCGTCCAGCGAGTTTAAGCGCAGCGCTGGTAAAGGGCGTGGTGACGGTGGCAAACCTGCGGACTTGAACAAGTACCTCGGTCTGCGTGAGGGCGATTTGAAACGGCTGCGCGGCGATTCACTTATATACAAAAACGGCCATTGCTATGTCATTGTCGATAAGGGCAAGGGCGGCAAATATCAGGAGCAGCGGGTTTGCGACAAAGATGTAACCGAGGTCGAAAAGTTTTTCGACGGTTCACACCACAAAGTATTCATTGTCGGAGATTTTGGTCGCAACTTCGACTACCACGGTCAGCGGCGAGAATATGCGATGAATATTTGCGCGTACTACACTGAGCAGGCCAAAGACCCGAAATTCCGCAAGGAGTTGTACAAAGAGGTTGCAACCCAGTGGCATCAGCTCAACAAGAAGCATCGCGGCCACCTCGAACCGTTGAGTTTCTTCGACAAGCCATATGTCCTGCGCGGCAAGAACAAAGATTTGGCCATCAAGCAGGGTCGTCCGTGGATTCTCGACCGGCTGGCCCTGCGGGCCACGAGCGTGCTTCACCTCGCACATTGGCGGGATAATGTTACGGTGCAAAGTTATTTGGCAAGGAGGTAAAACTCTATGTTCGTACTTGGGAGTGCCCTGAGTGTCACGCTAAACATGATAGAGATATTATTCTGCATAAGAAGCGCACTGCCATCGGTGAGAACGGCGAACTGATTACACTGGACAACCTGCCGAACAGCAGGATTGTTGACAACCAGTTCCGCAAGATGGTAGACCAGAAAACCAATTATCTGGTCGGACATCCTTTTGTTATTCGTGCTGAAAATCAGGCGTTTGTGGATGCTCTGCAACCGTACCTGATGACGAAGCAGTTCTCGCGGCTCATCAAGGCAGTAACTCGTGACGCGCTCTGTTGTGGTATTGGTTGGCTATACCCATATTACGACGATAACGGCTCTCTGGCGTTTCGGCGGCTGCGCCCTTATGAAGTTTTATCCCTCTGTGGGCGGACGAGGAGCACACGCGCCTTGACGCCGCCATCCGCGTATATGACATGACCGAGTACGTCGGCCTGACCGAGAAGATCGTGCGCCGCGTGGAGGTGTACGACGATACCGGCATTCACTACTTCACACTGGATGGTGGTAATCTCACACCGATTGAACCGTTCAATGTCCCGTACATCATGGCAGGAAATCAGGCGTATAACTGGGAACACATTCCGCTTGTTGCGTTCAAGTGTGATGCAAAAGAAACCTCGCTGCTGACGGTGGGTGGTCATAAAACAGTAACCCGTGAAAATTACTGAAATATGGCATCTGCCTGACGGGGTTGGAAAACATGCAACAGGCATCATTGAGATAAAATCTTGATGATGCCTGTTTTTGCAATCACTAAAGTATTTTTTATAATTTATTCACCAATGGAAAAGACAAATGGGCAGATGGAACGGATATGCATAAGAGAAACCAGGTTTTCCCAAAACAGAAATCCCGGTTTCTTTCTGTTGAAAAAATTCTTTAGTATCGTACAACTAAATTGATTTTTCTACATAAATATTGTATAATAACTTTAACATTATTAGTTAATATCACGGAAGGTGATGAAAATGTCAGTTAGCTATAAAAAGCTTTGGAAGATTCTGATCGATATGGATATGAAAAAGAAAGATTTGCAGCAAGCTGCTGGAGTAAGTTCTGCGCTAATTGCGAAACTGGGGCGCAATGAAAACGTATCGACGGATTCTCTTGTCAAAATTTGCACGGCCCTAAAATGCGATATAGGCGATATTATGGAAATTGTTCCAAGCTCCGAGAAAGATGTATGATGCAAGGGAGGTGTAATCTTGGAAAGTAAGATTACAACCGGTGAAGCGAAGCAGGAATTCACCAAACAGGAAAAGGTAATATCCCTCTTCAAATTTATTGAAGAGCTGAATAAATTAAAGCAAAAAGTGGTGTTCAAGGTATCAGATTACCCGTGGTGGCGTTCTGTCGATTCTCTCCCAGATGATCCGGAAAATATCAGGGTGTATTACAGAGATCGGGTAGCAGAGGAAGACGCAGAAAATACAACGGATGTGTTGCTGTCTATCCATAAGCCTGAATTCCAGAGCTGCCCCGATCCTGACCCCAGTTTCGAAAACTGGCTGGAATTGGGATGGAATGACTACCGTTACAAGGCGAGGATTAAGGAGTTTATTCTCCGGCCTCTAGATCAGACGCTACTCCCTGAAGAGCTTTCCGACGATGACAGAGAGCGTATTGATGAAGAAAACCACACTTATAAGGAGTTCTTCACCGATAGTGAAGAACGGGTAGCTGCTTTTCGTGCCTGGACAGAAGAACGAGAGAAATGGGCTACAAAGCAGAAGATTCTTGCCAGAACCCGAGATTTCTTTTCAGAACTCTATAAAATCAGCATTGATTTGGATCGTGATTCCGAAACGCTGGAATTGGTCGTTGCTGACGGCTTCATCAAAGATCGGGGTATGCCGGAACTGGATCATCCCATTTTGACCCGCCGTGTGAAGATTCGCCATGATGCAGTCGAAAACACGATTTATATTACGGACACGGATGTGGAAACGGAACTGTACACTGTTATGTTCCAGAGTATGGACGGAATCAATTTGTCCTCCATCAACCATATGCGGGACGATCTTCATCAAAATGACTACCATCCCCTGGACCGTAATGAATTGCCCGTATTCCTCAAGATTTTTATCCATCAGCTTTCCTCAGAAAGTGTTTATTCCGAAGATGGCATCCCTGATAACTGGCAGAAAAAAGAGCGTCTCCTGATGTATCGCAATCCCTGCTATATTCTGCGGAAGCGCATGGATGGAGCCTTGAAAGCCATTGAGCAGATCGTTGAGCACGTTGAGGAAACCGGAGAGGTTCCTGCGCCTATTGCTGATATCGTTGAGGGCGGAAAAATTGATATTCCGGAAGACACCGACGAATCCTCTATTGAGGAGCAGCTTGCATCTGTTGGCGGTGAGAGTGTAGACATTCTGCTTTCCAAAGAAGCCAACAAGGAACAGCTGGAGATTGCCCGACGGATCGAGCGCTATAATGCTGTCCTGGTGCAAGGCCCTCCGGGCACCGGCAAGACACATACCATCGCAAACCTCATGGGTCACTTCCTGGCCCAAGGCAAGAGCATCCTTGTGACCAGCCATACGCAGAAAGCGTTAAGTGTCCTGAAGGAAAAAGTTGCCCCCGGCCTGCAAAGTCTGTGCGTTTCCATGCTGGATGACTCTAATGTGGACATGGAGAAATCTATTGATGGAATTACAAGCTACATGTCCCAGTACACCTCTTTTGCGGTTAAAAAGGAAATGGAATCCCTGGGGCAGGAACGAAAGCAGATCATTCGGGATCTTTCGGACACACGTAAAAAGCTGTTTTCCATTATTAATCAGGAATGCAATTGCATTGTCTATAATGGAGAAGACATTTCGCCATCTGCAGCCGCTAAATTTATCCAGGAGAACAGTGAAACATTGTCCTATATTCCCGGAACGGTTCATCTCTATGAACCGCTGCCCCTTAGCTTTGCAGAGCTGTCCGAGCTGTATCGGAGCAACGGAGTAATTACTGCAGAGGATGAGTCTGAATTTGACCATGAACTCCCGAGCCCGGAAGAAGTCATGTCTCCCAATTATTTTGAGGCGAACTGCAATTCGTTGGATTCCGCAAGGACGCATTTGAAGGCTATTTCTGATAATAAGAATTGGGAAGTTCAGAATTTGCCCGCTGAAAGCAAGATCCTCATTCGGACTCCATTTGGTATGCTGACTCTGGATTATCCGGAAGCAGAGACCGTTGACCAGCTGAGAAACTATGTGTCCGGATTTCCTAAAGTGGAACCTTGGATGCAGCACTGCGCTGTTGACGGTAAAAAGGGAGAAGCCTATAAGCAGCTGTGGCTGCGATTGGTTCAGCAAATTCAAGACACATCCGCATACGCAGAAAATCTGACTGTTGAGAAGTTTGGCAAGGAAGTCCAGATTCTCAGCCAAGATCCTCATTTTGCAGAGGCTATGAAGCAACTGCTGGACAAATATAACCAGGGTGGAAAGATCGGCAAGCTGACCCTGATGTTCAATAAGCAGCTGGAAGCCGCCCTGAAAGGTGCAACTGTGAATGGACAGCCGCCTCAGTCCGCTGAGGACTGCCAACTGATTCTCCATGTCATGGGGATGAAATCCATGCAGAATCAGTGCGCTTCTTACTGGAATGATCTGATCGCCAAGCATGGTGTTCCTGCTTTCTATGATTTGGACGCATTGGAACCTGAGCGTGTGGCAGCAAACTATATTCCCTACATCCAGCGTTATCTGGATTGGTTCCAGAGCGAATATGAAGTGCTGACCATGCGCATGAGTGCGGTTGGTTTACCCTGCGATGTCATTTTCCAGAGCAATCCCCTGGATACTGAAATGATGTCCGCAGAGAAAATTTTGATGGCGCTCGGCGATACACTTCCCGAAATCTGCAATGTTTTTGAGGTCGTTAAGACGATTACGGATACCCAGAAAGAATTAGATCAAAATCGCAGTATTCTTCAGCTGGGAAAGCGTATGTATTCTGGTGTCTGCAAAGCATTGCTCACGGCGGCAGAAGCTTATGATTCCCGTACCTATCGGGATGCCTTTGCTGTGCTGGAGGAGACTTATGCCAAAACAAGCCTGAAGGCCAAGCGTGAAGACTATCTGAGTCGTCTTTCTCCAGTGGCACCTCAATGGACAGACGCTATCCGAGGCCGGGATGGAATCCACGGAGAAGCCATTGTCCCCAGTGATATTGCCGATGCATGGAAATGGAAGCAGTATTATGGAATCATCGAGGAGATCACCGCTGAACCCTTCCTGGAGCTGCAAAAGCGCAGCCTTGCTCTCAGCAAGGAATACCGCAGGATCACCGCACAATACGCAGAAAAATCCGCCTGGTATGACCTTTTGCGGCGAACGGAACACGACATCAGCATGAAGCAGGCCCTGATTGGCTGGAAACAGACGGTCAAGAAAATCGGTAAAGGCACAGGTAAAAACGCACCGATGTATCGAGCAAAAGCCCGTGAGCTGATGGTGAAGTGTCAGAGTTCTGTTCCCGGTTGGATCATGCCTATCGGCAAGGCGTTGGAAAGCTTGAATCCACGCACCAATAAGTTCGATATTATTATCATCGATGAGGCCAGCCAGTCGGATATTTCTTCCTTGGCAATTTTGTATATGGGCAGAAAACTGGTCATTGTTGGTGATGATAAACAGGTCAGCCCTATGGCAGTCGGCGTTCAGGTTGACAAGATGAACGTTCTGAAGGAAATGTACATTGCAGGCAAGCTCCCCAACGACCACCTGTATGATGCAAAGACATCTATCTATGATATTGCTGCAACCACATTCCAGCCTTTGATGCTCCACGAGCATTTCCGCTGTGTACCGGAAATCATCGGATTTTCTAACTGGCTTTCCTATGATTTCAAAATCAAACCTCTGAGAGATTGCAGTAATAGCGTCCTTCTGCCCGCAGTGGTGAACTACCGGGTCGCAGATGGTGAGCGTATTGGCAAGACCAATCCCAATGAAGCTAAGTCTGTTGTGGCACTGATGCAGGCTTGTATGGAGCAACCTGAGTACGCAGGAAAGACCTTTGGCATCATTTCACTTCTGGGCGATGAACAGGTCAAAAAGCTCCAGGAGGAAATCTACTCTCATATCGACCCCAAGGATGTCAGCGAACGCAGAATTCTCTGTGGTAACGCTTCGAACTTTCAGGGTGATGAAAGAGATGTCATCTTCCTGAGCGTTGTGGACTGTGCCAACGGCAACGGTCCTGTATCCAAACAGGCATTTGGTGTGGATGACGCATACAGAAAACGCTATAATGTCGCAGCCAGCCGAGCCAGGGATCAGTTGTGGGTCGTGGATTCTCTCGATCCGGCAAATGATCTGAAGCCGGGTGATATCCGCAAGATGCTGATTGACTATTCTCTGAATCCTGAATCTGTGACGATAGCCAATGCTAAAATCGAGGCCAAGGCAGAGTCTCCCTTTGAATCTGCAGTAGCCCGTTTCCTGACGATCAGAGGCTATCATCTGGTACAGCAGTGGAAGGTCGGCGCTTATCGGTTGGACATGGTCGCAGTTTGCGGCAGAAAAAAGGTGGCTATCGAATGCGATGGTAAACGCTGGCACAGCGGAGAGGATAAGATTCGTGAAGATATGGAGCGACAGACCATTCTGGAGCGCCTTGGCTGGCAGTTTATCCGCATCCGGGGCAGTGAGTACTACCGTGATCCTGATAAGACTATGGATCGAGTGGTTGCAGAACTGACCGATGATGGTATCGAGCCTGAAGAGGCTGCTGTTATGCAGGATACTGGCGGCAGAGATACCGAACTGTTGCAGCGAGTAAAGCAGCGTGCATATGCAATCATTCACCAGGATGATGAGAATGCCCCCAACCTGAATGAACGCACTGTGGAGGCGGCGTTGGATCCCAAAAATGATGTGATCGGTGCTGTTGTCGAGAAGCCGGAAGAATTAGAGCTCCCGAAAGCAGATCATGTCCTGGAGTCAAGTGATGAGGGCACTCCGGAAGTAACCTCAGTGGTCGAAATGAAGTCCGAATCGGTACCCGAAGCTGATATCCCTGAGACAGTCGAAATGCCTGCCGTTGTCTTAAAGCCGGTTCAGGAAACAGTCGTAAAAGTTAGGAAAAACAACCTCGAACCGGAACAGATGACCATTCTGGATATGCAGAACGATAAACCGGAACAAATGATGTTCCCCGGAATGGAAGAACCTGCCCCGGATGCGGAGGACATCATTGCATTGCTTGAAATCACTGGAACACAGTATGTAGATAAGCGTGCAAACGGTGGCAGCCTCTGGATCATCGGCGGTTATGAGCTTTCTGAAACAGTGAGAAAGGCTAAGGCACTGGGATTTACCTTCCATTTCAAAAAAGAAGGCGGACGGGCAACCAGAAATCAACCCGGCTGGTGGGCAAAATAACCGACCATTAAATCTGTATGTTGAAATGAGGTGAAAACATGGCATACATCGATTCTTATTTGTCCCGGGAGGCAGAAAATTATGAGCTTTCTGACTTCTATGATATTTACGATGCTATCCCGAATAATGATCTGCGAAAAATTTTGTCAGCCCTGCATACTCAACTGAACCATTGGTTTGTAACGCTCAACGGTGATTTGCGCACGAGGTACGATGATGAGGGAAACAAAGTCTATTCCGGAGGCTATCTCCATGCTCAGGACAGCCGGGATTTACTTCAGGTATTCGAGAAATTGGCTCACTTGAAATCCAAATTGCACGGGAGCTCCTACGAATTTGTTCTCAGTAGCGATGCCTATGATGATGCAATCCGACGCTGTAAGAGGTTTGTGGTAAATAGTGGCGGCAGCACGATACCAGAAGGTTTTGAGCCCATTGAAATCGAAGATATTGAACCAATCTTCCGAATGAAAAACAGTATTGCCCTCGACCAGGTGGCCGGCACTGTTTACGCTGATTTGAAATTCGTAGGAGAGGGTTCTTATGCCAAGGTTTTCAATTATAAGGACCCAAACTACCATATCCACGTTGCACTCAAACGGGCAAAGCCAGAACTGGACAACAAGGAGCTGAAACGCTTCCGTCAGGAGTTCGATGTTCTCAAGTCGCTTCATTCACCGTATATCGTACAGGTATATGCCTATAATGAAAGCGATAATTCCTATACTATGGAATATATGGACGAGAGTATCTACAAATTTATTCAACGGTGTAATTCACAACTATCGCTGAGCAAACGTAAGGGTATGATTTCTCAGATTTGCCACGGGTTGGAGTGTATGCACCACAAAGGCATCCTGCATCGGGATATTAGTTTATCCAATGTGTTCGTAAAGCATTACGAGGATGTAGATGTTTTCAAAATTGGAGATTTCGGTCTGGTCAAGATGCCCGAAAGTACCTTGACCAGTACATATTCCGAAACCAAGGGCTCACTCAATGATCCAGATCTGATTCATGTCGGTTTTGGCAATTACGAAATGTGCCACGAAACCTATGCCCTGACTCGGCTGTGCTTCTACATCCTGACAGGTAAGACCAATGTGACAAAGCAGAATGATGGCATGATCAAACAGTTTTGGGAAAAAGTACCAGCACAAATCGTGCTGACCGCTTCCAGAATGTAGAGGAACTGCTATCTTTTGTACGGAAGATTACAGAGGAAAGCAAATGAAGACCTGGAGGGACATATGAAAGATTTAAGTCGTGAGGTTGCGATGCTTTGCCCGCTGTGCGAGAATGATCAGTTTGAATGTCTGGACGAAGAATTTGAAGATGGTGTAGATACCCTGGACGAAGTACGATTTCGATGCTCAGATTGCGGCTCAGTGTTCACGAAGGAAGAATTGATTGCCGAAAATACTGAGGTGTTAGATAATGCTGTCGAGAATATCAAAGAGGAGTTTCTTAAAGAATTGCAAAGTAAAACATGATTGCAAACAGGAGCGTCCTGATATTATTTTCGATTGACCGAAACATTTACTGTTGTCTACCATGTGTCTACCATTTCAAAAAATTTGAGAAAAATCATCATCGCCAAACGATTTATTACCAGAATATACCGGTCTTGTATTGGTTTTTCTCGAATTTTTCAATATTGATAATTGCGTTTTTTCAACAAATTGGCGGAAATTCAGCACAAAAATCAACCTTTATTGCTTTGCTATTCATTTTATAGTCGGTTATATGCACAAAAACGTAAATTCAGGTTCTAGGGTCTGCTTTCCGTCCCCATCGGGAGAGCGTTCGGTTCGCATCCGAGAGGTCGAGGGTTCGATCCCCTTCAAGTCCACCATAACGCGAAGATACGAACTCTTTTTCGTAGTTCGGAATGTTTTCGCGTTAGCCATCAGAATAGAGCATACCTGATTGCGGGTGTGCTCTTTTTCTTTGCCCTCATCTCTGTTATAATAAAAACATAGGATTGGAGGAAATATGAATGGCTTCAAGAAAAATTCTGGTCGGTGAGAAATACCTGCACTTCAAGAACAAACTATATCAGGTTCTTGCCATCGCCACGCACACAGAAACCGGCGAACCGCTGGTAATCTACCAGGCACTCTACGGCGACTTCAAAATTTATGCGCGACCGTATGATATGTTCGCCTCCGAAGTGGATCGTGAGAAGTACCCTGATGTTACGCAGCGTTTCCGCTTTACTCATGTAGTCTTTGATGGAGATACACCGAAGCCAACTGAATAAAGCAGCCCCTCTGAGAGCCGGTATCAAACCAGTTCCCAGAGGGGTTTCGCTTTACTTCTCCATAGCCTTCTCCAGCTTCTTCACGAGGTCCTCACCGTACTGATTGATACCGCAGCAGATACTCGATGGTCTGCTCCTCCAGACCGGCAAGCTCCTGCACGGTGACGCTCAGCAGCTTGCGAATCGGGTCATACCCGATCATAAAGCCTGCCCGTTCCAACGACCGCAGTTTGATGTAGTTCACCTCATTCTTGGTAATGCACTCGCGTGTACGGGATTTCGGTTGCCTCGCAGATCTTGTCGTGCGTGCAGAAAACCTGCAAGACTCATTCCTCGCCCGCAAGCCACGCAACCACACGCGCCTCGATAGCGAAAAAGTCCGCGTCCACGAATTTGTAGCCGGACTTGGGCACCAGTGCCGTCCGCACCAACTGTGAAAGCGTACCGGGGTACGCTGCCGTATAGCATTTGCACGGCCGCCGAGCGGTTCGCCGTCGCGGGTCTTGCACACGTTGCCCAGACCGAAGCCTACGCCGCGGTTGCCGGAAGCGTCATACAGGAAGAAGTTGACGGTCTCGCGGGCATACATACCGGAGTAAACGTCGGTCGGCAGCAGATCGGCGTGGACGTTGGAAATATGCACGCACTGCGGCTTCTGCTTATAACCCAGTGTCCCTTGCACTCCAGGACGAACAGCTCACCGGACGGACGGATGCCTTTCCACAGGTTCTTGACGCCGTATCCCACAGAGCGGCCAGCTGCTCGAGCTGCTCCTCCGTCCAGCAGAAGTAAGGACGCTTGCTCGGCTTGATGCCGCAGCTGTGCTTCTCGACTGCAGCCAGATTGGCTGCGAAGTTGTTGTTTTACATTGAATCTTCTTCTTTCTTGTGCATTTTATCGTACAATGCCAATACGCCGCTTGACGATGTCGGTCGCAGCGTAGACAAGATAGTACATCACGCGATGCTCGCCGGACGCTCTCGGTGCGCCGATTATGCGCTTGGCTTTGTGCTTGTCGGTAAAACCGTAGATTTTTGCGACTTGCTCCAGTGTCAGCAATACCATGTTCGAATACATCGCATCAGGTCGTTCTTGCCCCCTGACGGAGTTCCTGATAGGTTCAGGCGTTTATGTTTTACACCTCCTTGCGTGATTTATAATCACGCAGGTGGTACACGAATCACAACCAATCGAATGTTTGATATAAAGTAAGGGTGTTTGTTCTGACATTAGGAGAAAGAATCAAAAGAGAAAATGGTCGAAGTTCCCGACACCTATCTCGAGGGCCGCAAGCCGGAGGATTTCTGCGCTATGCACGTCCGCGGTGACAGTATGTATCCTGATTTCCGTGATGGTGATATCGTGCTGGTGCTCAAGCAGAACACCAGGAACCACAGCGGCGAGATCGGAATCATCAGCTATGGCGATGACGAAATGACCATCAAACGCATCAACTACGCGCAGAGCGAGGATTGGCTGGAGCTTGTGCCCCTGAAACCCGTCTTCCCCGCCCAGACGGATCGAGGGCACCGACCAGGAAAGATGCCGTATTATCGGTATCCCGCGTGTACTGATACGCGAGTTCTAAATATAAAAATTACGCCCACCGGCTGCAACCGATGAGCGTTAGCGAGTGCATTCTACCCTCTTATTTTACAACCAAAGATGTTTTACAATAAAAACACATTAGACGGATGTTTCCGCAAAACGTTTAGCTATAATGGCAAGCGGTATTTCGTCCGGGTAAAGACCGCGCGCGATCTCTGGCACAAGGTCGAGGAAAAGAGTAGCGGCTATCTTTTTACGCAGCCGACTACCGGCAGACCACACACCGAAACGTCCATGAAGCAGATGTGGCGCTCGTTCAAGCAGGCGCTTGATCTCGATATGGGCGCACAGATGGCTATCGGCGCAATCGACCAGGAAACGTCGTTGTGGCTGATGATCTCACGCCATACTGCCTGCGACACACTTATGCGACCGACCTGCAGTCCGCCAGTGTCCCGCTTAATGTCGCAAAGGATCTTCCGGGTCACCAGTCGATTGCCAGGACGTCGCAGATCTACACTCACCTGTCCGTCGATGCCTTTGCCGAGGCATCGCTCACGGTTATCAACTTCCAGCACGCACAGCAGCGCAAGGCAAAGAAGAAATCCGTCGGAAACAGGTGACACATCAAGCAGCCGAAAATAGCCTGATGCAGCGCATTTTACAAAAAAGTACACTCTACCCGTTAACCGAGCAGAGTGCATAAAAGTTGCAATAAGCAAACAAAGCCCTCTAAACCGCATGGTTTAGAGGGCTGTATGTTGGTGGAAGTTACAGGGCTCGAACCTGTGACCCTCTGCTTGTAAGGCAGATGCTCTCCCAGCTGAGCTAAACTTCCATCGGGTCGTTGTCGTCGTTGTCTCATCCCTGACGACTTGTTTAGTATATAACAGAATTACGAATCTGTCAACACATTTTCTGAAAAAATTCCAAAAAATTTTTAGACCTGAAAATTTACGCCGCGCACAGCGTTCTCCGACATGCGCGGCGTAATGTATTATCGTTCCATCTTTTCGCAGAACCGCATCAGCATTGCCGCGACCTGTGCGCGGGTGGCATTCCCCTGTGGATTCAGCCTGCCGTGCGAGCCGTTGACGATTCCGTTCGCTGCCGCCCATCGCATAGCATCGACCGCGTAGGCGCTGACGGTATCTGCGTCTGCAAAGGCATCCAGTGTGCCGCCGGCTTCGGGAGCGTCCGCATAGCGGTACAGCATGGTGACGAGCTGCTCTCGTGTAATACCAGCCTCCGGCGTGCGGCCATCCGAAATGCCTGCCGACTGCGCCCACGCCATGCCCTTCTCGTACCAGCTTGCACCGCCGGTCGTATCCGCACCTGCGTACCGTGCGAGAATTGTCATCAGCATACCGCGCGTGGTCGTGCCATCCGGCGAGAACGCATCCGTACCTGTACCGCTCATCAGACCCTTTTCCACAACACAGTGCACGGCATCGGCGTACCACTCGGTTGGCTTGACGTCATCGAAGCTCACATTTTGAGCAGGCTGTCTCTCGAAAATAGGCGTAAGCGTGACATTGCACGCAGGCATGACGAATGTAAACCGACCGTCCTTCTCCGTCACTGCGACCGGCTTGCCGCTCTGGTCAGTAACCGCGATTGTTTTGAGCGCATAGCCTTCCTTTGGCACAGCTTTAATCATCACTGTGCTGCCTTTGGCTGCGTTTTTCGGCGTGATTGAGACCTCGCCGTGCTCACTCTTAGCCGCAGTCACCACACCGGTCGGCGTGCGGACCGAACCGCCGCCGCCACCACTGCCGCTCGTTCCGCCACTCTGCTGAACGGTGAACACCGGTGCTGCAGTCTGCGTGCCGTTCAGTTTAGTAAGTGCTTCCTCCGTCAGCGTCGTGTACGTTTTATCACCGATTTTCCACCCGTCAAACGTGTATCCGCGCTTACTGTCGGCCGGAAACGCCGTTCCGATATCTCCCGCGCCGTAAACGTTGGTCTGCGCACTGCTGTCCGCAAACACGAACGTGATCTCCGCGCGGCGCACGTCCACTGCAGAACGGTCGATCGTGTACGTCACGCCATGGATGGTCAGCGTATCGCCCGCGGCCACGGCATCCGGCGCAGAAACCGTAATCGGCTCGGTCGCAAAGCCGGTCAGTCGAATCGTCAGACCATCGATTACGGCAGTAACGGTACTCGGCGTGACAGCTGCCGTCTCGAGCGCCTTCTTAATCTGAAACGAGAAGGTTTGTACCTCGGGCAGCACATAGTTGCCCGCCTTTCCGCCTGCCAGAGCGACCGCGCGTGCGGTGTACGACCCGATTTCGGTCCGGCTGCCGTCCTCGATTATAACAGTAAGCGCATCTCCGTTCACCGCGCCAATCGCTTCTGCCGTGACCAACTTCGGCGTACCATCATAATAGAAAACACTCTCGCCGTTCCATTTTATCTCAACAGGCTTCGGCTGTACGTTCAACACGCCGTTTTCGTATGTAATTTTGTAATTTTCGGCTTTTGCATCCATCGGAATAATCGTGTAAGTTCCAATATTGCTAAACTGCGCATAGTCAAACGCATAGTTCAGACCCGAAAGCACGTTTTCGTTCTCATTGTTCACGAATCCATTGATTTCCGCACCATTATCACTTAACGTTTCTCCATAGGTTATGGTTTTACCCTTAGCACGAATACACAGCGGCGCTTTTTCAATATGAAACCGAACCGCTTGCGAGGTTGCGGAAGCCGTACTGCTCGTTTCGGGCGCATACGCTTCCACCCAGTAAGTTCCAGCATTGATCGGTGCACCGTCCAGTTGATTGCTTTTTGCGCCGTTGCTGTCGGCGTAGTAGCGATACGTCGGCGCGAACGTGCCCGAGCAGGTCAGATTGCCCTCGCTGTACGGCAGGCCGGTATAAACTGCATCCTTCGCAATTACAACAAGTTCGACTGTTTTAGGCAGGATTTTACCTTTTACGATGCAGTTTCCGTCTTTCAGCGTGTAATTTTCATTCGTAAGTGTAACTGCAATCGTCACGTCCCTCTCGCCAACTTCAGCAGATGCGTAGCGCGTAGCGAATGTGTAATCCGTGCCCTCGCTCAGCACCGCGCCATCCGGTAGGTTGCTGAACGCCAGACCGCTAATCTGCGCATCATCATCACGTCCGTTGTATGTCTTGTCTTCAATTTTCAGCGCTGTTGTATCCAAAGAGATCGTGCGCCTATTGATTGAAAAACTGTCGATATCCATCCGTTTGACCGCAGAAAAATTGGCACTCGATGCAATCTCGACCGCCACGTTGTAAGTTCCGGCATGAACCGGCAAAGCCGTGCTGTCGTTGTACCAAACTGTGACCTCGCCAACACCTGTTTTCGTCCACACAGACGCCTCACGAGGCTTGCCGTCATATATTGAATCCGCAGGCAGTACAACCTTGTAATCCACGTCCTTTTCCGGCATTTTCGGCGTGATTTGGAACGTTTCCTCAACTTTTCCGGTGTAATTACCCTTGCCGCTAATTGTCACCGTTGCCGTACCTCTGTTTACATTATTAGCGTAGGAAAGCTCAAAATCCGTACCATTTAATAATTCTTTTCCATTCATCATAACGATCGGCTTAGGATTATGCGCACTTCCGCCATACACATATTCAGTCTGCTTCATATCAATCTGCGCGTCCGCAATATCCCGCGGAGTAACTTTCAGCGTACCATTGACATAGCTGATTGCGTAATTTTCCGTCTTGTCCATACCGTTTTTGCATATTTTAGCATTGCTCGGTACATTTTTCGCTTCTCCTACACTCATCTGCGTGCCGGAAACCTTCACCTCGATGATCTCGTCGTCGGACACCAGCTCGCCTGCTATGTAGCCATCTTTCACCAGAGGTTCGCCATCGTACACTTTCTCTGCACTTTCCGCCGTAATTGTAAGCGCTTTCGGTTGGATTTCCGCAGAAAACTCCTCGCTTTCCACGATGTGCTTGCCGTCCTTCGACGTAAATTTGAGCCGATATTTGTCCCCGATATTCGGGACGGTATCACCGTTTATGACCTCGAATCTGCCGGACAGGTCTGCGCCATTCAGCGTTGCACTGCAGCCGGAAGCATCAACCATTTCATTCCAGGTCTGGCCGTATGTGCCCTTAGCCGACGTAATCCAGTCTATAATCGGTGTTTCTTCTTTTGAACCTTCTTCTGAGATGAAAACAATCTCGAGTTCGTCAGATAAACCATTACACTCGGCTTTCATATGATATGTTTGCCCTGCTTTTGCATTACAAGTAACAATCATGTCCCAGTGCACATCTATTTTGTTTGTCTGCTTATTTAATTCTTCTTTCCTACAAAATGCGACACCATTATTCGTGTTTTCGTCCACTATTGTTTTATCTTCTGCATACAATGAAATATTGCATGTTGCTTCGTGGTTGACCGTCAGATCCTGGAAAAGTGCATCCGCCGTATACATATCCTTGTATGGCTCATCACCAGTTGGAATCGAAACAGTAATCGACTTTTCAACTACGGGTGTACCATTTCGATTGATTCGGATTGATGTAGTCGGTTGCGCCTTTCTACATATCCGTTCCGGATAAACCGCATTCTGATAAGTACCGTCGGCCGCTCCCGCAGGAACGACTACCATGCCGAGCGCCATCGAGAGCGCCAAGACCGCCGAAAATGCCGTTTTAAGACGTTTCACGTTTTCCTCCTGACCCGCAAGCTGGGATTTGACGATTGCGTGCGCTTCGTTCACTGCACTCTGCACAATTTTTCGCAGAGAACACACATATTTTTATTCAGCTTACCATGAGGTTTCGCATGCGTCAATATTTTAATCGACAAAATTCGACACATAATATTCAGCATTTTCCATAAAGGCACAGCCAGTCGTTAGTCTGTTTCTTCGTGTCTCATCCGCTTATGCAGTGTGCCTTTTATTCGGCAGAATATTCATATTTGCATATTTATGTTATTATCTTAAAAACGACTACTAATTCTCTATTATGTCATTTCCATATATACTGTCTGATGTTTTTCGTTTAATGACTATACGTTCATTTATCCGTGTTTCGCATAAATATTCTATAAGTACAAAAAGCACTGTGAATCTTTCCACAGAGCTGCGCCGTTGATGAGCAATAATAAGACGAAAAACACGAGCGCTGTATATTTACTCTGGAAACAGACCAGTCCTCGGCGTATTCCATGAGATACGTTGTCACCAGACGAACATAGGAACTTTCATTCGGAAAGATTCCAACCACGCTGGTACGTCTGCGGATTTCACGATTCAATCTTTCAATCATGTTGGAAGATGAGATTTTTCGCGCATCCAGCATTGGAAATGCATAGAAGGCCAGAGAATCTTCCAATCCGTCTTCAAGGCACTGAACCGTTTTCAGAAAGCGTTTGGCATAGGAGTTGATCACATCATATGCGCGATAATATCTCTGCGGCCATTTTCGTCCACACCGCACACGATAAGTATCGCCATGCTGATAATTCTGCCATCTACACGAACTTTTTTCGTACAGTGCATCCACCCTGAGAACCGGGTATATTGTATCAGCGAGGGAGCGATTACGGAACTTCTCGACCTGCTCATTCAGCCCTTTGGTCATCTCGCTGATCTGGCTTCTGGATAGATTTTCAATGCTGATGCTATATGCCAGCTTCTCCATTTTTTCGAGTGGAAACGCCCTGCACAAAGGCTTCCTGCACTACCTGTACGAGCATGGCTTCACTGCGCTTGCGCTCTGTGACGAAGAACGGAATGTAGCCGCCCTGACAAACCTTGGGTACCATGAGGTACATCGTGCCCATTCGGGTATCCAAACGACGAGGACGATTACCGCTGCGGTATCCGCTCCTGCCGTCCGTGCGCTGGCTCTTCTCTGCTCCCAGCTGCTGATCGACCTCTGCCTACATCAGCTCCGTGCACAGCCATTCCAGCATACTCAGCATCGGATCCGGCTGCGTCACACATTGCAGTAGCAATTCTGTCAGATTTATGGTATTCTTTTTATGAGCCATTAGGGTCTCTCCTTTACATCATGATTTTTTCGACAACTATCATTTTCAGGAGCCCTAATGGCTTGTCTATTTTCTGTTTGCTTTTGCGAGCTTGATTATACGCTATCAACCAAACAGCCATATATGGCGGATGCAGGAGCAAAAATATAGCAATCCATAGCAGAAAGGGTACAAAACAACAGCATAGGATCACACAAAAATATAAAAAAGCGGGGTAATATCAATGGACGATAACCTGAATTTGTTTTCCTTGGTAGATGAAAAAGAAAAATCGGCACCAAACAAAAAGCGAGGCAGCAAACTTGACGTAGTGGAGATGGGGTACAAGCAGGCGCACACTGTCACATGGCAGGAATTGTTTGAGGGATTTGATACCATTCACGCCATTACATTTTCCTCTGGCCTGAATTTTGTGTATCAGCTGCTGGATATGTTCGACCATGCGGAGATTATCTTTGGCTGTGAGCATATCCTTTCCTCGTCCATGAATCAGATTATTGCTTATCAAGATAAGCTGATCGAGCGAATGCGCGAGCAGTCAAGTGAAACAATGAATGATCTGCTTGCCCGTATGGATAAGGGAGAAGTTCGGTTTTATGTATCCCGCGGTACGGTTTCCCACGAAAAACTGTATCTGTTGGAGGCGGCAGATGGCCGAAAGCGCGTTATCACAGGTTCGGCCAATATGTCTTATCATGCGTTCGGCGGTATGCAGCGAGAAAATATCTGCTTTGTTGATGGCGATGAAGCGTATGATTGGTATTACAGTGTGTTTCAAAGTCTGCTCGAGGAAAGCTCGGATGAGATCACCACGAAAGCGCTGCAATATGCAGATGCGGGCGAAAATATTGATGAACTGCCCATTGCCGGCACAATCAAGGCGAATAAAGTCTTTGTGATCGAGCCGACAGAGACAACTGCGGATGATGCGGCGGAAGTCAAATTTATTCTGGATGTACATAATCTGGCGGATAAACTGAAGCCGTATATGCCTAAGCAGGATAAGAAAACAAGTAAACAGGGCAAAACGATCATTTCGGCGGCACAGATTGTCAAGCTGCGGCGGCAAATCCAAAATGAGAAGATTAAAGAAAAAGAACTGAGAAGCGAATACCCGCAGTTGATAATCGATGCGGATAAGCAAAGTGCCACTCTGAATGGCGAGGCACTGAACCTGCATCCGACAGAAGAGGAGATTCGCCATGATGTAGGGTTAATCCGCGATTATATGGACGGATACAGCCGTTTTCATGGTGATTATGAGGGGATGCAGTATCGGTATTTTGAGTTTGCGAACTGGTTCTTCTGTTCACCGCTGATGGCAACGATGCGCGATATGGCAGCAAGGTTTGATCAGCAGCGGTTGCCGTATCCGGTATTTGGCTTGGTTTATGGACAGAGCAAGGCCGGGAAGACCAGCTTTCTGGAAACACTGCTCAAAATGATGATCGGCCAGAAACCTAAGATTTCGGCACCGGATTTTACCCGATCTGGCATTGAAAACCTGAAACGAACCGTGCAAGGTGCCCCGATCATTGTAGATGACTTGACGAATACACGCTTTAATCAGCACGCGATCGAAACCATCAAGAATGATGATTTTGGTGTGAGCGACCATTTGACACATTATTCTGCGGTTGTCATCAGTGCTAACGAGGATGTAAAAGCGGTTGCACCGGAGGTCATTCGCCGAACAGTTATCTGTCGTGTAGAAGCGGGTCTGACCAATACCGAAGTGATGCGCAGCAACGTGGTACGCTCGGTGCAGCAGAAGATCGGCACAGCATTCTATCGAGAATACTTACGCAGAATGCTGGAACAATTGCCGGATTTGCTCGATCAGCTAAAGGATGATGAAACCGAGGCACCGGATATTTTACAGATTTCCTCGGAGATTATCGTTGCTCTCATGCAGCAGTTTGGCAGTGATGTGCTGCCGGATTATATCCGAACGCTTTCACTGGAGAATTATTTCAGTGAGCACGTTACCGGCAAATACGCGATCAAGTTGATTCAAAATGCATGGTGGACGAGCAAAAAGTCGTTTGTTGTGAATAAGCACAGCAATGAACTGCGTTACAATGCGGGTGTACCGTATGAAGCGGACCGCCTGATGAAAGAATTGCCGGAAACACTGGAGGCCCATAAATCTCGTGAGTGGGTCGTGATGAACCTGCAGGCCGCACGGGAATTTTTCGATGTGAATTTCAGAAAGGGATTGTGGCGGTTTTGAGAGCGACAATGAGTCGCCTTGCAGTTTGTGAGTATGCAGCAGGCAGTGGTTTGCAGATGGCTTAAATAAGGGAAGCCTGGAGTCGGATTAGTAATTTAGTATACAAACCGGAGAATGCTCAGGCAGAACTGTGAAAAATTCTACTTCTATATAAGTGCAGTAGGCTGTGATTTCAAGGTGTAATTATTGAAAACACAGCCTATTTGCTATATGATTAATTAAACTGGAACCGATTCACAGAGCAAAATGATAAATTTTGCAAAAGATGGGGAAGATGAAAATTCGCTACAAAAAGGGTTGTACTCTCGGAATATATTATTTAGAGGGATTATCCCGAATTCTGTGTAACCGCCCAAATGCGGTGTAAAATAGAACTTATATTTCAAGGCGGGAGCGGCGTTGGCTGCGC
>OKSH01001545.1_pt1 | contig 19921 bp, 20 predicted proteins | sample 1601231 | NCBI WGS metagenome assembly OKSH01 (sample SAMEA3541596, study PRJEB24748) | human gut metagenome | biome: human gut; feature: human-associated habitat; material: faeces | place: China | collected 2012 | reverse complement strand
ATGCAATTCTTGACGGCGAATGTGAGAAGGGAATCCTGATCTGCGGAACAGGTATTGGAATTTCCATTACAGCAAATAAATTTAAGGGAATCCGCGCAGCACTTTGTACAGACTGCTTCAGCGCAGAGGCAACAAGACTTCACAATGATGCCAATGTTCTGGCAATGGGAGGAAGAGTTGTAGGCGCAGGCCTTGCGCTTAAGATCGTGGATACTTTCTTAAACACACCGTTTTCCAATGACGAAAGACATATTCGCAGAATCAGCCAGATAGAGACAGACTGATATAAAGAAGATAAAGGGGACAGGACGATCTGTAAAGGGGTTGGCCTGTTTACCTGAATCACAAAGCCTGTTGATCTCAGACAACAGGCAGTTTATAAAGTATTATGGGGAGGGTTTTACAATGGAGAAAGAAAAAAGAATGGACTATATTTCCTGGGATGAGTATTTTATGGGGGTGGCAATGCTTTCCGGGATGCGGTCCAAGGATCCTCATTCACAGGTGGGAGCCTGTATTGTAAGTGAGGACAACAAGATTCTTTCCATGGGATACAACGGATTTCCTATGGGATGCTCGGATGATAAGTTTCCGTGGGCAAGAGAGGGCGATGCCCTGGACACAAAGTATCTTTATGTGACTCACAGTGAGCTGAACGCAATCCTGAATTACAGAGGCGGAAGCCTGGAGGGCGCGAAGCTTTACGTTTCACTTTTTCCCTGTAATGAGTGCGCCAAGGCCATTATTCAGTCCGGGATCAAAACCATTGTATATGACTGTGACAAATATGAAAATACTCCGTCCGTGATCGCGTCCAAGCGTATGCTGGATGCAGCCGGCGTCAGATACTATAAATACAACCGTACCGGAAGAGAGATCAGGATTACTGTCTGAAAAGGTAAAAATGCTGTCTGCCCAGAAAATTCTGTCAGATTTTTACGGGGCAGCCATAAAAGTGCGGGATTTGTTCCGGGTTTTCCGTTCAGGAGGCTTGACACAGGAGATTTTTTCGCATACAATGAGTAAAAGTTCGTGGAAACACAACTGAAAACAGAAAACGGCGAAGAAGAGAATAGTACACGCAGAGCAATCTCAGAGAGAAATCCCGAAGCCTGTTCAGCTGTCAGGCGGTGGTGTGAGGATTTTGTGCGCGAACCGTGGAACCGGCCTCAGAGCTCCGTGCAATTGAAGTACGGCGTATTTCTGCGTTAAAGAAACAGGAGAGAGCAGTATAAATACAGACTGTCCGTGAGGCAGCTGTTTATGGAGGTACTGCTAATCAGGGTGGTACCGCCGAAGTCCTTCGGTCCCTTTGCAGGGATTGGAAGGGCTTTTTTATTTACCGGGAAAGTAGTGCATTCTGTCCTTCCCAGTCCCGGAAACAGGAAATAACAGTATTGAAAAAAGGAGAATGATCATGGCAAAAGAGAAAAAATTAGTAGAAGCCATCACTTCCATGGAGGAAGATTTTGCGCAGTGGTATACCGATGTTGTAAAAAAAGCAGAGCTGGTAGACTATACCAGCGTGAAAGGCTGTATGGTAATAAAACCGGCAGGTTATGCAATCTGGGAAAATATCCAGCATGAGCTGGACAGACGTTTCAAGGAGACAGGAGTGGAGAATGTATATCTCCCCATGTTCATCCCGGAAAGTCTACTCCAGAAAGAGAAGGACCACGTAGAGGGTTTCGCACCGGAGGTTGCCTGGGTGACACATGGCGGTCTGGAACCGCTTCAGGAGAGACTCTGTGTCCGTCCTACTTCAGAGACGCTTTTCTGTGATCTGTATGCAAGAGACATCCAGTCCCACAGGGATCTGCCGAAGGTATATAACCAGTGGTGCTCAGTTGTCCGTTGGGAAAAGACAACACGTCCGTTCCTGCGCTCCAGGGAATTCTTATGGCAGGAGGGCCACACTGCCCATGCCACAGCAGAGGAGGCAGAGGAGAGAACGGTGCAGATGCTGAACCTGTATGCTGATTTTTGCGAGGAAGTTCTGGCGATTCCGGTCATCAAGGGCCGTAAGACAGACAAGGAAAAATTTGCAGGCGCAGAGGCAACCTATACTATCGAATCCCTTATGCATGACGGAAAAGCCCTGCAGTCAGGTACTAGCCACAACTTTGGTGATGGATTTGCAAAGGCATTTGACATTCAGTATACAGACAAGGACAACACCTTAAAATATGTACACCAGACATCCTGGGGAATGACGACACGTATGATCGGTGCCATTATTATGGTGCACGGCGACAACAGCGGACTTGTGCTCCCCCCGAGGATCGCGCCGGTGCAGGCTGTGGTTATTCCTATCCAGCAGAGAAAAGAAGGGGTACTGGAAAAAGCGCGTGAACTTGCCGATGCATTGAAAGCTGCAGGAATCCGCGTGAAGGTGGATGAGACAGATAAAAGTCCGGGATTCAAATTTGCAGAGCAGGAGATGCGCGGTATTCCGATCCGCATTGAATGCGGACCAAAAGACATGGAAGCCAACCAGGCAGTCATTGTCCGAAGAGATACCAGAGAGAAGACAGTGGTATCCTTTGATGATCTGGCAGAGAAAGCAGCAGAAATCCTGGAAACCATGCAGAGTGATATGCTGGAGCGTGCCAGAACCCATCGTGATGCACACACATATGTAGCAGTTGATTATGAAGAGTTCAAACAGACGGTCAATGAGAAGCCGGGATTTGTAAAAGCTATGTGGTGCGGATGCCAGGAATGTGAAGATAAGATCAAAGAGGACGTCCAGGCAACATCCCGCTGCATACCTTTCGAGCAGGAAACCTTATCAGATAAATGTGTCTGCTGTGGAAAACCGGCTAAGAAGATGGTCTACTGGGGGCGTGCGTACTAGAATGAAAATAGAAGTTCCTAAGAGAGTAAAAGAGATAATAGAAACCTTGCAGGAACATGGATATGATGCTTATGCGGTAGGAGGCTGTGTTCGTGACAGCCTCCTCCATTCGTCTCCGGCGGACTGGGATATTACCACATCAGCCAAACCCATGGAAGTCAAGGCGCTGTTTCGTCGTACGGTGGATACAGGGCTTGTTCACGGAACCGTGACGGTCATGCTGGGCGGGGAAGGATTTGAGGTGACCACATACCGTATTGACGGGGAATATGAGGACAGCCGTCATCCAAAAGAGGTGGTCTTTACAGGAGAACTGAGGGAAGATCTCCGCCGTCGGGATTTTACCATCAATGCCATGGCCTACAATGACAGAGAAGGGCTGGTGGACGCTTTCGGCGGGATCAGGGATTTGGAAAAGGGGATCATCCGCTGTGTAGGTGACCCTTATGAGCGCTTTACGGAAGATGCGCTGCGCATCCTGCGCGCAGTCCGTTTTGCGGCCCAGTTGGGATTTTCCATAGAGGAGCAGACAAAAAAGGCAGCCCGGGAGCTTGCCCCTTCACTTGCAAAAATCAGTGCGGAGCGTATTGCCTCAGAGCTGACAAAGCTTCTGGTATCAAAAAATCCTTATCTGTTGAAAACAGCCTGGGAGACGGGCATCACTGCTGTTGTCCTTCCGGAATTTGATGCTATGATGGCAACTCCGCAGAATACCCCCCATCATTATCTGAACGTGGGGGAACACACGCTGAAAAGCCTGGAGTATGTGGATGCAGATAAAGTTCTGCGATTTACCATGCTCCTTCACGACACCGGAAAGCCGGCCTCCAAAACTGCGGATGAGAATGGCAGAGACCATTTTAAGGGGCATAGTCTGGGCAGTGAGAGAATTGCCAAGAATGTGCTGAGAAGGCTGAAGCTTGACAATGACACCATTGACAAGGTGACAAAGCTGGTTTACTGGCATGATTACCGGCCGGAACCGAATCCCAAAGCAGTGCGCAGAGCGCTGAATAAGGTGGGCGTGGAGTTGTTTCCTCTGCTTTTAAAAGTGCAGTATGCGGACAGTATGGCGCAGAGTGAGTACCAAAGAGAGGAAAAGCTGGAGCGCATCCGGAAGGTGGAGGAGATTTACCGGGATGTGCTGGAGAAGAAAGAGTGCGTTTCGGTAAAGATGCTGGCTGTCAACGGAAGGGATTTGATCGCAGCGGGTATGAAACCGGGTCCGGAAATGGGAGAGATGCTGGAGAGGCTGCTGCAGGTGGTGCTGGAGGAGCCGGATAGGAATGATAGGGGGGAATTGATGAAAATTGTGAGGGAGGAATTGCAAGGTTAGGAGACTGGATTGTAAGTTTATGGCTCACGGACGTCCGAACATGCGGTGCAGTATGAGAGGGCGGGCCAGGGATACAGTCTGGCTCCTGGCTGCGCTCCCCTCAGCTAACTTGCTCCCAGTTGCTAAATTCGTCAGCAATGGCTTCCTCATTAATCAACTGGGGCAAGTGGATCTTCGGCTCGCTCCGCAGAACACTCGCCAGTCTGTATCCCTGCCCCGCCCTCTCATACCGCACCGCATGTTCGGACTGACAGTGGAAGACGTGAGGGAAATATGAAAGAAAGTCCTCACGATGAGGAGAGGTTCTGAAGACTGGAATGGTGGAGGATAGGGAAAAGTTAATTTCTGTCCTCCATGTTTTATTATGAAGAATAAATTTTATGAGTGTTATGGATTCAGGATATGTTGTCAGCTATGATTTCAAATGATGTTTACTTATAGTTCATCAGCCTATCATTATATATCGTTTGTTCAGGTGAATTTCCATTTCTTAATATGTTATCATATCAGCATTACCTTCAATCAATATCTAACAAAATAAAAGAATTTCTATCCCTGTAAATAGAGAAAATCAATTGCAAAAGAAATTAAATATAAGCAACAGGTCAGAAAATGAATTCATATATTTATTCGGCGGGCAAATCAGGTTAGGAATTGAAACCTAGTATTTATTCAGCAAGCAGAAGAGGCAGTTGATTCAGGTATTTAATTCAACAGGCAAGCCGAATACAAACAAGCAGTAAGTCAAAAGTCAGGAAGCAGACGGGGAGGGAATGGCAGGGGGAGCCGGTTAGCTGAGGGGAGCGGAGCCAGGAGCCACCCGCTGCTCCCCCCTGCCATTCCCTCCCCGTCTGCTTCCCTCCGCCTGCGTCCATCTGCATCCGTCTGCATTCCCGCTCTTTCCAATATCACCTGCATGTCCACGCCACCTCACATATTTTTTCACCTTCTACTACTTCCATCTCCTGCATAAAATAGAGAGGACACAAAGTAAAGGGGGACAAGGAAGTGTATGATAGGGGTCTCAGCGTACTGGCGCAATACGGTCTGGAAGCAAAATCCACATACCGCGGAAGAGGTGCACTCATCTGCGACACCCAGGCCGGTCTGGTTCAAATCCGTGAATACAATGGATCACCCAGAAAACTTGGTTATCAGGCGAAGCTTCTGGAGATCGTAAGCACCCGGAATCAAATCAGCGTGGATTCACTCCTTCCTAATCAGGAAGGTGCATACGTCTCAACTGACAAAGACAACATACCCTATGTGGTAAAGCGATGGTACGAAGGAAGAGAATGTGATACCCAGTCAATGAAAGACATCAAACGCAGCGTAACAGCCCTGGCAAGTCTACATAAAACAATGAAAATGCCGGTTCAGACACACTATGTCAAGGAGCCGCTTCTCATGGAATATGAAAGGAAAAACAGGGAGCTGCGGAAAATCCGCAAATTTGTCTGCCAGAAACGCCGGAAAAATGATTTCGAGCTTAGATATCTGGACAGCATTTCCTGCTATCTGTGGCATGCAGAGGAGGCTCAGAGGAGGCTTAACTGCTCCGGGTATGAGGATCTGCGATGCCGGTCCCTGGAGTCAGGGGATGTCTGCCATGGAGAATACAATCAGCATAACGTGCTGATATTGGCCCAGAATACGGCGGTCATTAATTTTGACCGATGGCATTATGATATCCAGATGGAGGACCTTTACCAGTTCATGCGCAAAATATTGGAAAAGCATAACTGGGATCTGGAGATGGGGCGGCAGATGCTTCTGGCCTATCACGAAGAGAAACCCTTGAATGTGCAGGAACTGGAAAACCTGCGCATCCGTTTTGCCTATCCGGAGAAATACTGGAAACTGGCAAACTACTACTATTCCCACAGCAAGGCATGGATTTCTGAGAAAAACCTGGAAAAACTGGAGAAACTCATAGCCCAGCATGATAATTGGATGAACTTTGTCGAAAATATTTCGGTATAAAGTTGCTGAAAACCCCTGTGCAATGTTTGAATTTTCATCAGTGATAGTGTATAATGTAATCCATAAATGTGTTGTCCGGCAGACCATAGAGGAGTTGGCGCCCGGGATGCACACTATAAATCAACGTTGCACAGGGAGGTAGTAGAATATGGACTACAAAAAGCTTTATGAGGAATGGCTCTCCAACCCGTATTTTGATGAAGAGACTAAAAAAGAGTTAGAAGCGATCAAAGATGATGAGAATGAAATAAAAGAACGCTTTTATAAAGAGCTGGAATTCGGTACCGCAGGCCTTAGAGGTGTGATCGGTGCAGGTATTAACCGCATGAATATTTACACCGTGAGAAAGACCACACAGGGTCTGGCAAATTACATAGCAGCAGTGAACGGGCAGGCAAAAGGTGTGGCGATCGCCCACGATTCCCGCCGTATGTCCCCGGAATTTGCAAAAGAAGCGGCACTGTGCCTGGCTGCCAACGGCGTGAAAGCCTATATTTTCGATTCCCTGCGCCCCACACCGGAGCTTTCTTTTGCAGTGAGAAAGCTCGGATGCATTGCCGGGATCAATATCACAGCCAGCCATAACCCGCCGGAATACAACGGTTATAAGGTTTACTGGGAGGATGGTGCTCAGATCACACCGCCTCATGACACAGGAATCATGGACGAGGTTAAAAAAGTCACAGACTTTGCCGCAGTGAAGACAATGGATGAGGATTCAGCAAAGGCAGCCGGCCTGTATCAGGTGATCGGTCAGGAAGTGGATGATGCCTACATGGAAGAGCTGAAAAGCCAGGTGATCCATATGGATGCCATCAAAGCTATGGCAAAAGAGTTGAAGATCGTGTACAGCCCTCTGCACGGCACAGGAAATATTCCTGCAAGACGCGTGCTGAAAGAGCTGGGATTTGAAAATGTATATGTGGTAAAAGAGCAGGAATTGCCGGATGGAGAATTCCCCACAGTCAGCTATCCCAACCCGGAGGCAGACGAAGCCTTTGATCTGGGCTTGAAGCTTGCAAAAGAGGTGGATGCAGACCTGGTGCTGGCAACTGACCCGGATGCAGACCGTCTGGGCGTCCGCGTAAAAGACAGCAAAACAGGGGAATACCACACTCTGACAGGCAATATGTCAGGCTGCCTGCTTGCTGATTATGAGATCGGTCAGAGAAAAGAGATGAACAAGGGACTGCCGGAGGACGGAGCTATGGTATCCACCATTGTTACCACCAACATGGCAGGCGCCATTGCCAGACATTACGGTATCCGTTTCATCGAAGTGCTCACAGGATTCAAATACATAGGCCAGCAGATACTGGGATTCGAGACATCAGGAAAAGGCACCTATCTGTTCGGATTTGAGGAGAGCTACGGCTGCCTCATCGGTACCCACGCAAGAGATAAGGACGCCATTGTGGCAACTATGGCGCTGTGTGAGGCTGCCGCATACTACAAGACGAAAAACATGACACTGTGGGATGCCATGATCGCCATGTATGACAAATACGGTTATTATAAAGATGATATCCAGTCCATCACCCTGAAGGGAATTGAAGGCCTGGAGAAGATCCAGACCATACTGGAGAACCTGAGAAAGAACCCTCCATCCGTGATCGGTGATTACCAGGTGACCTCTGCAAGAGATTACAAGGCAGATACAGTCATCAATATGGAGACAAAAGAGGTAAAAGCAACCGGACTTCCAAGCTCCAATGTGCTTTACTATGACCTGACAGACGATGCATGGGTATGCGTACGTCCGTCCGGCACGGAACCTAAGATCAAATTATATTACGGGATCAAGGGGACATCCCTGGCAGATGCAGATGAGAAATCCGCTGCACTGGGACAGGCTGTAAAGGAATTAATAGATAAAATGATGTAAAAATGGGTATTTGCCCGAAGATTCAAAAAAATTCTCTGTAAGCATCATGTATGTGCTTGACAAACACTGGGAAAAAAGGTATAAATAACAGTAGGCTTTTACCGGGTAAGTGGTAAAAAGCCTTATGAGACTATGAAACTTATTGAGAAATAAGGGAGAATTCATTTAGGAGGAAATACTCATGAACAGAACAGAATTAGTTGCAGCTATGGCTGAAGCAACAGAATTATCCAAAAAAGACGCAGAGGCAGCTTTAAAAGCATTTATCGATGTTGTAACTGCTGAGATGAAGAAAGGTGAAAAAGTTCAGTTAGTCGGTTTTGGTACATTTGAAGTATCTGAGAGAGCTGCAAGAGAGGGAAGAAATCCTCAGACTGGCGAGACTATGACCATCGCAGCTTCCAAATCTCCGAAATTCAAAGCAGGCAAAGCTTTAAAAGACGCTGTGAACGAATAAGAAAAATGAGACTTGACAAGTATTTAAAGGTATCCCGCCTGATAAAGCGCAGAACCGTTGCAAATGAGGCCTGTGATGCAGGGCGTGTCCTGATCAATGACAAGCCTGCCAAGGCATCTGCACAGGTAAAGGCCGGTGATATCCTGGAGATTCAGTTCGGCAGCAAGAATGTGCGTGTGGAAGTGCTTGACGTACAGGAGACTGTGAAAAAAGAGGCGGCCAGCGAGTTGTTCCGTTATCTTTAAAGCGGCCGGAATTTGCTGTGTGATCCTGTGCTTTTACAGAATGTGAATTGAAATCGGTATATTGTTTTTGAACCCCCCATATAATCTTTTAAGAGAGATATATGGGGGATTTGCTATTTTGGAAGAGAAGCAGGTGAAGACCGCACATAAGCTGCAGATGACTGACAGAGAGACGGGAAGCATAACCGGAGTGAAGGATGTGGTCGCTTTTGATGATGGAGAAATCAGTCTGATTACCAGCGCCGGCATGCTGACTATAAAAGGGTCTGAGCTTCATGTGACCCGCCTTGATCTGGATAAACAGGAGGTGGACATTGCAGGCCAGGTGGACAGTCTTGTCTACAGCCAGGGGACGGTTCTTAAGTCCAAGGGCGGAGACGGCATGCTGAAGAGGCTTTTTAAGTAATATGAGCGGATATATGCAGCAGGAGCTGCTGTTTTTCTGCAGGACCTTTCTGGCCGGAGTCCTGCTTGCGGCAGCTTACGATATACTCCGTATTTTCCGGAATGTCATATCCCACAACGATTTTTTTGTAAGCCTAGAAGACCTGCTATACTGGTGTGCAGCAGGCGTTTTTCTTTTCTCCGTCATATATCTTGAGAATGACGGGATCATAAGGGTATATGCTCTTGCAGGGATATGCCTGGGCGCGCTGATCTATCATTGGGGCTTGAGTGGTTTTCTGGTTAAGTATCTTTCGCTTTTTTTGTCAAAGATTAAGTGTTTATTAAAAATACCGCTGAAACCACTGTACTATCTAAGAAAAAGGTTGAAATTTTGGCTGTCAGGGGTTAAAATTTCCTTATCTAAACAAAAGTCGATACGAAAAGTCAGGAAGAATCAGAATGAGAAGAAAAAAGAAAAAAAGCCTGCAAAACAAGATCGCCATGGTTAGCGTGACGTTTGTTGTAGGTGTTTTATTTATAGGTTTGATGGCAGAAAGCAGCAGATTAAAAGGAAAAGTAGCAGAGTACGAGACGAAAAAGAGCGAAGTCAGTGCCAAAATAGAAGACGAGGAAGCACGGACAAAAGAAATTGATGAGCTGAAAAAGTACATGCAGACAGATGAATACGCCAAGGAAGTGGCGAGAGATAAGCTGGGACTTGTGGAAGGGAATCAGATTATCTTTAAAGAGGAAGAATAAGGAACGGATTTTGTCTAAAAGTTTTTCGCTTTTGCAGCGTGTTTTTGACAAAGATTGAAGCCAAAAGCATCTATAATACACCTTTGATAGCGATTGCTTATTCAGGGGAGGTAATACCAGATGCAGGAATGGATCATTGCCATGCTCGTGGTCAGCGCCCTGTTGATACTGCGGGACATGGCAAAAACTATTTTTTCAGACATGAAAAAAAGTGCGGCCACTTTGGTGTACGACCAGCATCCACAGAAAGAGAAAATGCAGCGCTATGCACGATCCTTCCAGAAACTTGCAGACAGCTTTTACGGCATGCCATACCGTAAAGATTACTTATCAGGCGGGGAACTGGAAGAACTGGTGGAACAACTTAGAGAGAGACAGTGTAAGACATGCCCGGCAAACCACATCTGCTGGAAGCAGCATTCCGTACAGTCATACCAGAGAGTCTACAGCCTTTTCCGTGTTATGGAGGAAGGGGACGAGGAGAAGCTCAGGGTGGCCAAGACGGAGTTGACCGGGGTCTGTATTAATCAGGGCAAGCTTACGCAGGAAATGCAGAGGTTAATGGAGAGAGAACGACAGAATCTGATGTGGAATAATAAACTTTTGGAGAACCGGATAGCGGTTGCAGAACAATTAGGAGAGATGGCACAGCTTATGAAGGTGCTGTCCAGGGATTTGTTCGATATTGTTCAGACAGACCCTGTATTCCGGGAAGAATTTGCCAAGAGACTGAAAAAGAAGCATATACTTCTGAGAAATGTCTGGATGCTGGAGCAGCCAGACGGAAAGCTGCAGTATTTCTGCGAGATGCGGGCAAAGGGACAAGCCTGTATCTCCGCCCAGGAGGCCGGGGCAGTGCTCTCTAAAATGAGCGGCAGCAGAATGACACCAAAGGTGGAGGGAAAAACCCTGATCACACGGGAGTTCACCGTTGTTCGATTTGTGGAGGAAGTGAACTTCAAGATGTTGTACGGGGTGGCTAAAGTGACAAAGGAGAGAGAAACCATATCCGGTGACAACTACATGTGCACCACGGAGGACAACGGCCAGTTTTTCATGTGTCTGTCTGACGGTATGGGCTCCGGTCTGGAGGCCTGCCGGGAGAGTGAGAATGTGGTGGATATGCTGGAACAGTTTGTGGATTCCGGTTTTACCGGAGAGACAGCCGCCAGAATGGTCAACTCTGTTCTGAATCTGCAGACCAGGGAGGGCAAATTTTCCACTGTGGATATCTCCATTGTGGATCTGTACTCCGGTATGTGCCATTTCCTGAAAGCCGGAGCAGCTACTACCTTTATCAAGAGAGACCACTGGGTGGAAGCCATTTCCTCCACAAGTCTGGCTCTTGGGCTGGTGCAGCAGGTGGATTACGAATCTACCAGCAAGAAGCTCTACGAGGGAGATTTTATCATCATGGTCACAGACGGGGTACTGGATGCCCTGCCTCCGGAGAACGCGGAGGATACCATGAAAGAGATAATCCTGCAGACCCACGCAGAAGCTGCACAGGACCTGGGAAGAGGGATTCTGGAGCGGGTACTGGCCCAGTGCGAGTATAAGGCTGTTGATGATATGACAATACTCGCGGCAGGGCTGTGGAAAAAGTGAGACAGAAAGGACTTAGATGCCCAATGGACCAAGGAAAAAATATGGAGGAAAAGGTATTTTCTTATATAGAGCAGTACGGGATGATAGAAGCGGGCGACCGGGTGATCGTCGGAGTTTCCGGCGGAGCAGATTCGGTGTGCCTGTTGTTTTTGTTATGGGAATATCAAAAAAAGGTGCCGTTTTCCGTACAGGCAGTACATGTAAACCATCAGCTTCGAGGCAGCGAGGCAAAGCGCGATGAGGAGTATGTGGTCGAGCTGTGCAGGGGGGTATCCATACCCTGCAGCGTGTATTCTTATGATGTGGAGCAGATTGCCCGCGAGAGACATATGACGGTGGAGGAGGCAGGAAGAACTGTGCGTCAGCAGGCTTTTGGCGAAGAGAGCAGAAAAGCAGGCGGAAAACGCACAGCACTTGCCCATCACCGGGATGACCTGGCGGAAACGGTCCTTCACAACCTGGCAAGGGGAAGCGGAGCCGCCGGCCTGGCGGGAATCCATCCTGTACGCCGGATGGGGGACGGAGTCTATATCCGTCCCCTTTTGTGTGTGGGAAGAAGTGAGATAGAAGGATGGCTGACAAATAAGGGCATCCGATGGATGGAGGACAGCACCAACCGGGAACTGTCCTACACCAGAAATAAGATCCGCCAAAAAGTCCTGCCCCAGTTGGAAAAAGTAAATCCCCGTGCATCAGAGCACATTGCAAGGGCAGCACAAACTTTTCTGTCTGTGGAGGAATATCTTGGACAGCAGGCGGATATGCTTTATAGTAGGTATGTCAGGGACAATGAAGAGGGACTTTTCCTTTCAAAGGATATTTCCACAGAGCATCCGGTCATGCAGGCCTATGTTGTTAAGAGAGTGCTGGCAAAACTGGCGGGAGGGGAGAGAGACATCACTTCCGTCCATGTGGAAGAAGCCCTGGAACTGCTGGGACAGAGGACAGGAAGAAAGAAATCCCTGGCACACGGCATAACAGCACAGCAGTCCTACGGCAATCTCCTGTTTTATAAAAAAGAGGATCAGGAAATCCGGGAGAAAGAGCTGGATTTTCAGGTTTTTTCCTGGGAAAACCAGCAAATTCCGGAAAAAAAGTATACGAAATGGTTCGATTATGATAAAATAAAAGGAAACCTCACCGTGAGAAAAAGGCAGCCCGGAGATTATCTGACTGTCACCCCGGCGGGAGGAAGAAAAAAATTAAAAGATTATCTTATAGACTGCAAGATTCCAAGGCAGGAGCGGGAAAACCTGACCCTGCTGGCGGACGGTTCCCACATTATATGGGTGGTAGGCTACCGCATCAGTGAATATTACAAAATTACCGAGCAGACAAAAACAGTAATCAAAGTACAGGTCAAAGGAGAAAAGGAAGATGAGTGAAACAATCAGACAGCTGATCAGCGAAGAAGACGTGGACAGAAAAATCCGCGAGATTGGAGAGCAGATAAGCAGGGATTATGAGGGCAGGCAGGTGCATTTGATCTGCGTGCTCAAGGGCGGCGTATTTTTTACCTGTGAGCTGGCAAAGAGGATCAGCGTTCCCGTGAGTCTTGATTTTATGTCAGTATCCAGCTATGGGGATGACACCAGTTCCAGCGGTGTGGTCAGGATCGTAAAGGATTTAGATGAGAGTATTGAGGGCAAGGATGTTCTGATCGTGGAGGATATCATTGATTCAGGCAGGACTCTGAGCTATCTCATAGAGGTGCTGAAGCAGAGGAAACCAAACAGCCTTCGTCTCTGTACCCTTCTTGACAAGCCAGAGCGCAGAGTGAAAGACGTGAAAGTGGATTATGTATGTTTCAACATCCCGGATGAATTCGTAGTGGGATATGGGCTGGATTACGCACAGAAATACAGAAACCTGCCTTATATTGGTGTGGTGGAATTATAGTGATATAAGGTGAAAGGAGAACATGACGTGAATAGACAGGCAAAAAGCTGGCTGCCCAGTGTCATTTTGATCATCGTACTGGTCATAGGCGGATATTGGATCTTCAGCCGGCAGCTCACAGTAAATAACGATTACAGCGAGGCAGAATTTAAAGTCGCAGTTGAAAATGATCAGGTTGTGGAAGTTTACATCCATCCTGAAAAGGTAAGCCCCTACGGAAAAGTCAGTGTAGAACTGAAAAATGGTGACCAGGAGCAGTTCAACACAACAGATGTCCAGAAGCTAAGCAATTTTCTGGCCGAAAAGGGGGTAAAACCCAAAGTGGGTGACGTGCCGGGGGACAATACATTCATGTCTTCCATTCTTCCCCTTATCTTGGTGGGAATCATGGTCATCTTTGTCTTTAATCTTATGAGCCGGCAGATGTCAGGCGGCAGCAATGCCAAGATGATGAATTTCGGCAAGAGCCGTGCCAAAATGACTGTGGACAGTGAGAAGAGCGTTACCTTTAAGGATGTGGCAGGGCTTCAGGAAGAGAAGGAGGAGCTTCGGGAGATCGTGGATTTCCTGAAAAGTCCCCAGAAGTATGTGAAAGTAGGTGCCAGAATTCCCAAGGGTGTTCTTCTCGTAGGCCCTCCTGGAACAGGTAAGACTCTCCTGGCAAAAGCCGTGGCAGGGGAAGCGGGCGTTCCGTTCTTCTCTATCTCCGGTTCTGATTTTGTGGAGATGTTCGTAGGTGTGGGTGCTTCCCGTGTAAGAGATTTGTTTGAGGAAGGCAAGAAGAACGCGCCCTGTATTATATTTATTGATGAGATTGACGCAGTTGCCAGAAGAAGGGGCACCGGTATGGGAGGCGGCCATGATGAACGGGAGCAGACCCTGAATCAGCTTTTGGTGGAAATGGATGGTTTCGGTGTCAACGAAGGCATCATCGTAATGTCAGCCACCAACCGTGTGGATATTCTTGACCCTGCAATACTGCGCCCCGGCCGTTTTGACCGTAAAGTAGGTGTCGGAAGGCCTGATGTAAAAGGAAGAGAAGAAATATTACAGGTTCATGCCAGGAAAAAGCCTCTGGGCGAAGATGTGGACCTGAAAGAGATTGCCAGAACTACAGCAGGGTTTACAGGCGCTGACCTGGAGAACCTGATGAATGAAGCGGCTATCATCACTGCCAGGGACGGAAGGTATTTCCTGACCCAGAAGGATATTCGCCAGGCATTCATCAAGACGGGAATCGGAGCGGAGAAGAAAAGCCGTGTGATTTCTGATAAAGAAAAGAAGATCACCGCATACCATGAAGCAGGCCATGCGATTTTGTTCCATGTGCTGCCGGAGATGGGACCTGTGCACACCATATCTATCATTCCCACCGGAATGGGTGCTGCGGGCTATACCATGCCTCTGCCGGAACAGGATGAAATGTTCAACAGCAGGAATAAAATGCTGGAAAATATCATTGTAGATCTGGGCGGACGTGTGGCCGAGGAGATGATCTTCGGGGATGTGACAACAGGTGCCTCCCAGGACATCAAACAGGCGACACAGCTTGCCCGTTCCATGGTGACCCAGTATGGTATGTCGGATAAAGTAGGGCTTATCAATTACGGCTCCGATGAGGATGAAGTGTTCATCGGACGTGATCTAGCCCATGCCAGAAATTATGGCGAACAGACAGCGGCTCTGATCGACAGTGAAGTAAAGCGGATCATTGATGAGTCTTACAGCAAGGCAAAAGAATTGATCAGTGCACATATGGATGTTCTTCACAGATGTGTGGAGCTGCTGTTGGAAAAGGAAAAAATCGGACGGGAAGAGTTCGAGGCATTATTTCAGGAAAATGTGGTGGCAGAAAGCTAAAATGTGGGTTTTTCGGCAGGTTTTGTACAGATTTCCGAAAGAACAGGAAATGCGGATTTTTGATGGATGTGAAAATGGTCAAAAAATCGTTAAAAATTTATTTAAGATTGTGCACACTTTTTCTGTGCTGCGTGGTATTATAATAAATGTAAAAACCCCCCAATACATTATATAGTTTTTGCTACACCCCATAAGAAGAAATACCTTCTCCAAAAGAGGCAGTCGTAAGACTGTCTCTTTTACTTTATAGAAGGCAGAGCGTAAATATTCGACTTTTATGGAAAGATTTGTACAAAAAGTGTCATTTTTTGCATAAAAGTATTCGTTTTCAAAAAATAGTTGTATATGAAGTAAGGGTGGGATAAAATAGATTAATGATGGGTAAGTATACCCAAGACCAGCATTGATTAGTAATTCGTAACTATGGGGAAATTGTATAGTTACAGTAATTCAGAAAAAGCAGAACTACAGGACTTTTTCGACTGAATGATGGAGAGGATGCATTATGAATTACGAATATATGAAGAATGCACAGAAAATTCAGGAGTATGTGACAAACATGCGTCCTGCTTTCAATAAACGTGCGGTGTTCAGTGATGAGACAGAAAATTACAGGACACCTTTTGAGCCGGAGCCGGGAGACGTTGTGAATGTCAGAATCCGCACTAAGAAAAATAATGTGGATTTGGTCTATCTGGTATACGAAGATAAGAAAAAAGTGATGGACCTGGCTGACTCCAGGGATGGTTTTGATTATTATGAGGCCAACATTCCTCTTGGTACTGAAACAGTCAGGTATTATTTTGAGATATATACAGGCAAATTAAGTTGTTTTTACAATCGGATGGGTGTGGTGCGGGAGATCGATCCCCATTATTCTTTTGGCATTGTACCTGGATTCAAGACCCCGGAATGGGCAAAAGGGGCGGTTATGTACCAGATATTTGTGGATCGTTTCTGTAATGGGGACGCGTCAAATGATGTGGTGACAGGGGAATACTGCTATATTGATGAACATGTCCAGAGAGTAGAGGACTGGTACCGATGGCCTCAGGCTATGGATGTGCGTGATTTCTACGGCGGAGATCTTCAGGGTGTTTGGGATAAGCTGGATTACCTGCAGGGACTGGGTGTGGATGTGATCTATTTCAATCCTATATTTGTCTCGCCCTCCAACCACAAGTATGACAGCCAGGATTATGATTACATTGATCCTCATTACGGGAAAATTGTCAGTGACGGCGGGAATCCCTTAAACTGGGGCGACAAGGACAATGCCCATGCATCCAAATACATCAAGAGAGTGACCGATTACGAGAATCTGGAAGCCAGCAATAAATTCTTTGCGGAGTTTGTGGAGGAAGTGCATAAAAGGGGCATGAAGGTGATCCTGGATGGTGTGTTCAATCACTGCGGCTCTTTTAATAAATGGCTTGACAGGGAGCGGATCTATGAGTATCAGGAGGGATATGAGAAGGGTGCGTATATTACCGGGGACAGTCCCTACCGCACGTTTTTCCGTTTCCACAATGAATATGACTGGCCGTATAATCAGTTTTATGACGGATGGTGGGGGCATGATACCTTGCCGAAGCTGAACTACGAGGACTCCCCCATGCTGTATGAATATATTATGAAGATTGCCAGAAAGTGGGTGTCACCGCCCTACAATGTGGATGGATGGCGTCTGGATGTGGCTGCAGATCTGGGGCACAGCAATGAATACAACCATCAGTTCTGGCGGGATTTCCGAAGAAATGTGAAGGAGGCCAACCCGGAGGCCATTATTCTGGCTGAGCATTACGGGGAGGCAAAATCCTGGCTCCAAGGTGACCAGTGGGATACTGTTATGAACTATGACGCCTTTATGGAGCCGGTTACCTGGTTTCTGACCGGGATGGAAAAGCACAGTGACGAGTACAGTGAGGGCATGTTTGGCAACAGTGACTGCTTTATCAGTGCCATGCAGTACCATATGGCAAGTTTTTATGCGCCATCGCTGATGACAGCCATGAATGAGCTGTCCAACCATGACCATTCCCGTTTCCTGACAAGGACAAACCACAAGGTGGGCCGAGTGGCGCATATGGGGTCCGAGGCGGCAGGGCAGGAGATAAACAAGGCGATTTTCAGGGAAGCTGTGGTCATGCAGATGACGTGGCCTGGTGCTCCTACGATCTATTACGGAGATGAGGCCGGACTGTGCGGATTCACTGACCCTGATAACCGGAGAACGTATCCCTGGGGCAGAGAAGACCGGGAACTGATCCAGTTCCACAGAGACATGATCGCCATACACAAGGAAAACCGTGAACTGATAGAGGGTTCCTTAAAGTTCCTGGCAAATGATTATCAGCTTTTGTGTTACGGTAGATTTACGGACAGGGAAAAAACAGTGGTGGCTGTGAACAACAGTGACCAGACCAAGCTGGTAGAGCTGTCTGTCTGGGAGCTTGGCATATCCAGAAGCAGGGAGGCACATTTCAAACAGCTCATGGTGACTGGTGATTTTGGATACAGTCTCATTAAGAAGATCCACGTCTGTAAGGGCGGTGTTGTGCGGATGAGAGTTCCCTCACACGGGGCTATGGTAATAAAATGTGTTGTAGACAGAGACAGAAGAAGTAAATAAAAGCATATAAGGGCCGGCTCATTTATCTGTGAGCCGGCCCTTATATAATTAGGAAATAATTTAGCGCTTTTTCTTCTTTTTTATTTCTTCCGCTTCTTCTTCATCAAGTTCTTGAATCTGCGCATCACCTGTTCCCAATAGAGTTTCAAGTACCTTTCGCATCTCATTTTGAGCTGCGGGGCCTGAAGACAGGGACAGGCTCACCATTAGAATGAGAAATAATTTATATATCTTTTTTTTCAATCGTATTCCTCCGTTTCAATCTCAGCTTTGCTTCACTCTCGTAATAAGTATGTGGTTCATACCCGCTGCCTGTTTGCATACAAAAAGGAAGCCATTGTTTGATCCAAAAAATGACTTATCACCACCATAACACTTGCCATATAGGAGTCTTATTGCAGCAAATATTTTATTTTGTCCATGATTTGAAAGGGAGTTGACTCAATTGTCCAGACGTACTTTCAGATTAATTAATGTCCATCCGTCAGGCAATAATATAAATAAGGTCAGAAAGAAAAAAAGAAAAGCTATAACAAGGAAAAGAAACAAGGGGAAACCCTTTGGGATAACTGCAATTATAGGAGATGTACAGATCTCCTTCGTCATCGTTTCATTATAAGAATTATTTCTGTTCAGAAATGAAGTCCTGAGATGGGCAGTAATATTCCCGTCTCCATTGACAATGGTACTTTCTGAGGCGGCCCATGTCTCAATTGCGGTTGTTTTATCTAATGGTCCATAAAGGTCATTAGAGCTACAGAGGAACACATTCATAGCGAGGCACATAGCAAAAAGGATCATAATAAAAGAGACTCTAATGGGAGACAGGTGATTTTTCTTCTTCTTTTTTTTCATTATAATTCCCTTCTTATCTATGGCTGTCATCAATACGGTCAACGAGTGCGTGAAGAAAAGTCTATGGGCTGTAAGTCCTTGCTGAGACTTCCGGTTCTGATTTATTTATAACAGCACATGTCGTTGTATGTCAAGCGCAGGAGGAAAATCTGCCTGTAGAAAATAGGATATTACTTCTTATTCCGGCAGCCGGATTTCCTGCATGATGCTCAGTTTTCACAAGACACGCCATTTTTGACAAAAAATAAGGAAACGCTGAATGATCAACGTTTCCTCTGCTTTTTACTAATGCCGCAGACCGGAATCGAACCGTTTTAACCAATCTCAAATACTGATAGAAAGGGGCTTTGAGGACTTCATCACGGTCTAGGTGTTCAAAAAGTGTTCATAAGTATAATTTTCACTAATATAAAATTGGCATTAAACCAATAATTAACCATTAGTTATTACATTCACGCCTGAATTCTTCCATCAACTTTTCAAATTCTGATTCGGACATTCTACTATACATTTTACACCAATATTTCTTTTGAAAAAGCAATACCTTACGTACTGAAAATTTACATGCTTTTGCCACAAACCAACGATGTCTTCTTTGAATTTTTTTAACTTTTTCTTCCTTAAATGACATCCTAACAAACAGCAATTCATATTTTGAATAAAGTTCAAGTATGTATTCTAACGGTATAATTAAAATTAGATATACAATTGGAATCATAAAACTAATAAAAGTATTTAATGCATCCAATTCTTTATATTCATGTATTCCAATCTTTATAGTTTCATATAAAATCCAAAATCCTGCCACCGCTAGAACGATATCTAATAATTTGTGTACTTTATAATATTCCTTCTTCCGTTCTGCAATTACATTCATCATTACAATTATTGTAGTAACTGGAATAATTATTAATTCAATCCATATATCGAAAGTAAATGTGCTAATGACGAATTCCAAAATAACCGTAAATTTCAAATTATCTTTTAAAACTTTTTTAATGTACCCCTCATCTGCCTCTTTTGAAACAGCATTCATGCAATATATCAAACCCGAAAATACAAACCAAACTATAATATCTTTAATAAAAACATTATTCCAAAATGGTAGATGATAAAATATTAATTTATGGTGATCCGGACAGGCTTGCCAGGGTTTTT
>OKSH01001540.1_pt1 | contig 19947 bp, 15 predicted proteins | sample 1601231 | NCBI WGS metagenome assembly OKSH01 (sample SAMEA3541596, study PRJEB24748) | human gut metagenome | biome: human gut; feature: human-associated habitat; material: faeces | place: China | collected 2012 | reverse complement strand
TCCTCGACCGCACCAAGGAGCCGGGCTCCCAGGGCGAGCCGCTTTACATGGACGTTGTTACCGCTCTGGCTGATGCAGGCATCACCGATAAGGTAGTAACCGGCGGCCGTTACGGTCTGGGTTCCAAGGATACGCCCCCGTCCTCCGTATTCGCTGTATACGAGGAGCTGGCTAAGGCAGAGCCGAAGAAGATGTTCACCCTGGGCATCAACGACGACGTTACCTACCTGTCCCTCGAGGAGAAGCCGGCACCGAACACCGCAGCAGAAGGCACGACCGAGTGCAAGTTCTGGGGTCTCGGCGGCGACGGTACCGTTGGTGCGAACAAGAACTCCATCAAGATCATCGGTGACCACACTGACAAGTTCGTACAGGCTTACTTCCAGTACGACTCCAAGAAGACCGGCGGCGTAACCGTTTCGCATCTGCGTTTTGGTGACAAGCCGATCCGTTCTCCTTACTACATCAACAAGGCTGACTTCGTAGCATGCCACAACCCGTCCTACATCACCAAGCACTTCCCGATCGTGCGTGACGTTAAGCCGGGCGGCGTATTCCTCATCAACTGCCAGTGGACTCCGGAAGAGCTGAGCAAGCATCTGGCAGCTTCCGAGAAGCGCTACATTGCTAAGAACGACGTTCAGCTTTACACCATCAACGCTATCGACCTCGCTATCGAGATCGGCATGGGCAAGCGCACCAACACCATCCTGCAGTCTGCATTCTTCGCACTGGCTAAGGTAATGCCGAGCGAGCAGGCTATCCAGTTCATGAAGGACGCTGCTACTAAGTCCTACCTGAAGAAGGGCCAGGACATCGTTGATATGAACCACAAGGCTATTGACATCGGCGCTACTGCATTCAAGAAGATCGACGTACCGGCTGACTGGGCTGACGCACAGGACGAGGTTGATACCCGCGATCTGCAGGGCCGTCCGGAAGTTGTCAAGATGGTCAAGGACGTTATGGAGCCGATCGGCCGCATGGACGGCGACTCCCTGCCGGTATCCGCATTCGCAGGCGAGCATGTTGACGGCTCCTTCGAGCACGGCGCAGCTGCTTACGAGAAGCGCGGCGTAGCAGTTACCGTTCCGCAGTGGAACGAGGCTACCTGTGTTCAGTGTAACCAGTGTGCTTACGTTTGCCCGCACGCTACCATCCGTCCGTTCGCTCTGACTGAGGAAGAGGCTGCTGCAGCACCGGCTTCCACCAAGCTGGTTGACATCAAGGCCGGCAAGGGCAAGGGCGTTTACAAGTACACCATGGCTGTATCTCCGCTGGACTGCATGGGCTGCGGCGTATGTATCGGCGTTTGCCCGACCAAGTCCCTGACTATGGTTCCGCAGGCTGACGAGGCTGCTCAGCAGGATGCATTTGATTACTGCGTAGCAAAGGTTTCCGAGAAGGCCGACATGATCTCCACGAACTCCGTAAAGGATTCGCAGTTCAAGAAGCCGCTGCTTGAGTTCTCCGGTTCCTGCGCAGGCTGTGCAGAGACCTCTTACGCCCGCCTGATCACTCAGGTTTGCGGCGATCGTATGTACATCTCCAACGCTACTGGCTGTTCGTCCATTTGGGGCGGCCCGGCTGCTACCTCCCCGTACACCGTTGATGCAAACGGCCACGGTCCGGCATGGGCTAACTCCCTGTTCGAGGATAACGCAGAGCACGGCCTTGGCATGTACTATGGTCAGGAAGCTCTCCGTGAGCGCCTGATCTCCAAGCTCGAGGTTATGGCTGGCTCTGAGAACGCTACCGACGACTTCAAGAATGCTGTCAACACCTTCATGGATACCAAGGACAACGGCGCTGCTAACGCTGAGCCGGCAAAGGCACTGGTTGCAGAGCTCGAAAAGGGCGCAGCAGCAGGCTGCCCGGACTGCAAGGATGTTCTGGCTCACAAGGAATATCTCGCTAAGAAGTCCGTTTGGATCTTCGGCGGCGACGGCTGGGCATACGATATCGGCTTCGGCGGTCTGGATCACGTTCTGGCTTCCGGCAAGGACGTAAACGTTATGGTATTCGATACCGAGGTTTACTCCAACACCGGTGGACAGGCTTCCAAGGCTACCAACATCGGCGCTGTTGCACAGTTCGCAGCTTCCGGTAAGACCACCAAGAAGAAGAGCCTTGCTGAGATCGCTATGAGCTACGGCTACGTTTACGTTGCACAGGTAGCTATGGGCGCTAATCCGGCTCAGACCCTGAAGGCCATCGCTGAGGCTGAGGCTTATCCGGGCCCGTCGCTGGTAATCGGCTATGCTCCGTGTGAGATGCACTCCATCAAGGGCGGCATGACCAACTGCCAGGCTGAGATGAAGAAGGCTGTTGACTGCGGTTACTGGAACCTGTTCCGCTTCAACCCGCAGCTGGCTGACGAGGGCAAGAACCCGTTCATTCTGGAGTCCAAGGAGCCCAAGACCGAGGATTACCGCAAGTTCATGATGAACGAGGCTCGTTACTCCGCACTGACCCGTGCATTCCCGGATCGTGCAGAGGGCCTGTTCGAGCGTTCCGAGGTAGAGTCTACCAAGCGTTACGCTCACCTGAAGCGCCTGCAGGATCTGTACGCTCCCGAGGCGTAAGATCGCGCAAAGCGCTTGCTGAAATAGCATAATAAATCCCGCAGAGGTTTTCTCTGCGGGATTTTTTTGCGCTTTAATCAAGCGCAGGAGTTCGCCGTACCCACGGCGGTGGGCAAAAGGATGGACACCAAGGTTTCCACCCTTTTGAATCCCGTTTCCTTTTGAGATAGCACGGCGAAATTTGCAGAACTGAGACTATAGGGGAACGGCAGAGGATTTTTTCTTCCGTAGGGGCGCACAGTGTGCGCCCATTTCCCTACCTATTCTCAATGCCAGATACTTTACTGCTACACATGCGGTTTGCTCTACGTAGGCGCAACACAAGGTGAATTGCCCGAAGGGCAAGAGAAGGTCCCCTGGGGGATACCTGTGTTGCGCAACTCGGTGGTCTGGTGTCTGCGGACGGCACCTGTAAATTCATCTGCACACACGCAATCGTAGGGGAGTACAGTGCGCTCTCGCACCACCGACAACCAGACGCGGACAAACGATTTTGCCACCGCATGATACATTTCTGTTTCAAAATACAAAGAGATATATCCTTTCGGAAAAATTTATGCTATACTGAAACCAATAAGACAGGCAGGACAATTGGATAGAGAAGGGCGGGATCATAATGAAAAAAGATCTGTTGAAACGTGTGGGAATGTTGACAGCGGCAACTGCTGTCTGTACAGCCGGTGCTTTCGGGGCGCTGGCGCTCAACGGCCTGCGCTATATGCACCCGACGGCGGATAACTGGTGGCTGCTGCCGTGGGTCGAACCGGCGGAACGCATCGAGCAGTGCGTTATGGACTTCGGTGAGGGCGACCCGACCTACACTGTCACCGGATACGATGCACAGAACCGCGAGATTTGGTCGCGCACGACATTCGGCAAGCTGGCATCGGTCGGCAGCAGCCGTGATGTGTACATCGGCAATACATCGGCGCGGTATTTCTTCGGTCAGGGCGGAAAAGCGGACTCGGTTTGCCAGTATGATGAACAGGGACGGCTTATCCGTATGGAAACCGACTATGGCGGCATATCGACGTATTACTACCGCGGCGATGCGACTGAAACGTATCTGGAGGAAACGCACAACGCGCAGGGCGCGTTGACCGGCCGCAAGATCACCGAAACCGACCCGCAAACAGGCAGTACCGTCACCAATATGGACATATACGAAGACGATGGTACCTATCTTGCCTCGCAGTACTGCATACTGGATTCGCATGGCAACATCGTAAAGCAAGTGCATGTCAGCGCGGGCGGACAGATGAGAACCTGTGACTATCAGTGGACGTATGACGATGCCGCGCGCGCGGCCACCTGTGTGGACGAGGCGGAGGGCACGACCGAGAAATACTGGTATGACGAACAGGGACGCTGGATAAAAAATGCATATAGCTTTTCGGAGGATGGTTTTTCGCGTGAGATTACAACAACATACACCGATGTAACCCGCTGAGGAGGTGTTTGGGTGAAGCTGAACATTCTCAAACGAGCCGGTATGCTGGCGGCGAGCACTGCGGTCTGCTGCGGTGCTGTTTTCGGCGGCTTATCGCTGAACGGACTGCGGTATGTCCGTCCGACAGCGGAAAACTGGACACTTCTGGCGTATATGCAGCCTGCTGCTCGGATTGAACAGCAAAAGACAACGCGCGTGATACCGAATGAGAAGGAATGGTCCTATCTCAGAATCACCGGCTACGATGCGCAGAACCGCGAGATCTGGTCGCTGAATTGCAAGCGTCCGTTCGGTGTGAGTTCCAGCGAACGCAAGGTTTACAGCGGCAGCAAAATGATATGGTATTCCACAACCTGTGGTGTAAAGACGGTTTCTTACACAGAGTATGACGAGCAGGGGCGTATCATTCGCACAGCGAATGCGGACGGAATAGAGACTTACACCTATCGCGGAGACGAGGAAGAACCGTATCTGGAGCAGAGCTGCGACACGGCAGGCAACATGCAGTCACAGACAGTGTCGGAATACAATCCCAAAACCGGAGAAACGACCAGAACCAGCACGATTTTTGAGGGTGTGCTGACCGGTACATGGATCACGGTGAAGGATGCACGCGGCTCCACGCTGCACATGGAAAATGATGTGCATGATCCGAATTACGAAATGATGCAGGACAACGAGTGGACATACGACGACACCGAGCGCACCGCAGTCTGCGTCAGCGAGGATGGCGTAACCGAGAAAATATGGTATGACGAGCAGCAGCGCGTCCTGCGGGATGAATACTACACGCCGGACGGTATTCTGCAGACCTGCACCGTCAATAATTTTTTTGACATTACCCGATAAATCTGGGAACCTTTTGCAGATACCAACGTCAAATACAATGCAGCGATCAGAAAACAGCGCGCGCAATATCCAAAACAAAGAAAAAATCACTGACCGCTGAATTAAAAGGAGGATTTTCTATGAAACGAACGATTGCAGCGATTTTATCTGCGGCTATGCTGGTAACGGCAGCTGCGGCAGCGGAAGCGCCGAGCAGTTGGGCCAAGTCGGCGGTGGATACCGCGCGGAACGCGGGCATTGTGCCGGAGCAGGTCGATCAGGCGTACACGCAGAGCATCACCCGAGCGGATTTCTGTGCGCTGGCGGCAGCGGTTTACCGCACCTGGGAAAAGAGCGGAAACGTAAAATCCGTCGAGAAAACCGCGGTTTCCTTCTCGGATACCAAGGACGAGGACGTGCTGCTCTGTGCGTCTCTGGGCGTGGTAAACGGCGTTGGCAATGGCAAATTTGCACCGCAGCAGCAGCTGACCCGTCAGCAGGCGGCAAGCATGCTGCACCGTCTGGGCAACCTGCGTAAGGATGCCAAGAATGAGGTAAAGGACCGTATGCCGCACGTTTTCGCGGACGGCGCGGATATTCAGGCGTGGGCACGGAATGATGTGTACTGGGCGTACAACAGCGGCGTGATGAACGGTGTCAGCGGCAATCGTTTTGCACCGAATAACAGCTATACGCACGAGCAGTCCATCGCGACCATGCTGCGCCTGTATGATACCAAGTATGCTGTCAAGGACGACAGCACGAGCAGCACCGGCAGCAAATATTATATCAATCGTGCGGTTGTCGGTCCGGGTGTTTCGCAGGTCTATCTGGAGGATACAAAGGGCAATCGCCTGCTGACAGATTACAAGGACACCAAGGGCGAATTTTACGATATTGAGTTGTTCGGTGAGTGGGTCACGCTGCGGAAAACCGTGGACTATCAGCATGATGTACACAACATGAAGACCGGTGAAACCTTGGAAAACTACGCTGTTACCGGCACGGACGGCGAGCAGGCCGGCTGGCTGCGTCCGTCTCCGGAGAATGGCGGTACGGTTTATGGCAAGGACCGCATTATCTATGCCGATGGCACGAGCAGCACGCAGACGTATGACGCACTGACCGATTTCAAGGATGGCAAGGCAGTTGTCCGCGTGGACAGCAAGACCATTGCCGCTATCGACATCACCGGCAAGACCCTGTGGAGCATGGATTTTGCGTTTGACCACAGCAAGATGGCTGTTGAGATTTTGCTTTCTGGTGATGGCAAGGGTGACCGCTTTGTTGTTGTAAATCGGGACGGTTCCTCGTACACGATTATTGCAGGCGGCAAGCGCATTGCGTCCAGCTCGCGCGCGCTGCAGCTGAATCAGTACAGCGATACCTACATCGCCGCAGAATCGACCGGTTATTACGCGCTGTACAACTTTAAGGGCAAAAAGCTGACAAAGACCTATCAGAATGCGTTCGATGAGGTCGGTCAGAACATTTACAGCCACTGGATCAACGACAAGGAATACGAATATATCCGCTGTGATGCGGATGGCACGAACAAGGTTCTGTTCCGCGTGAAGTGCCAGAATGGCCGTCCGGGTGCACTGCCGACCGACGGCGCAGGCGTGTATGCGCTCCGCACGGATGAGCATACCGTTACCTGCTTTGACCGCTTCGGCACGACGCTCGGCACCATCAAGCAGGATGGCGAAATCACGATGGAACCCACCTTTGAAAACGGCTGTGTCCGCGTGATGGATAAGCTGTATCTCCCGACGGGTGAGGAAATCTGATAAACACGAAAAAGGCACCGACTCGGTGCCTTTTTCATTTGCTGTACCTTGTAACCGAGCAATGAAACGGTTATAATAGAACCTGTACGACAAAAGACGAAAAAGGAGGAATTTCCTTGCAGTTAGAACAAACGCTGCGGACGCTGTGTGCACTGCCGGCGGTCAGCGGCTTTGAAATGCAGGCGGCAAAGGCCGTCGCGGAGCTGTTCCGCCCGTACTGCGACACCGTGGATGTGGATAAGAACGGCAACGTGATCGGCAGCCTGTCCTGCGGAAAAGAGGGCGCGAAAACTGTCATGCTGGATGCACACCTCGACCAGATCGGCTTTCTTGTCACCGAGGTACTGGACGGCGGCTTTCTGCGGTTTGCGCCGGTCGGCGGCGTGGACCCGCGCATGCTGCTTGGCGGTGAGGTGACCATTCTCGCGGACGAGCCGCTGTACGGCGTGGTATCCTGCATGCCGCCGCACCTGCTCAAAGCAGGTGAGCAGAACAAGGCCGTTCCCATCGACCAGATGGCGATTGACACCGGTCTGCTCGATGCCAAAAGCCGCATTCGCGTGGGCACGCCCATCGTGTTCGCGCAGCAGCCGATCAAGCTGGCGGGCGGTCAGCTTTGCAGCAAGTGCCTTGACGACCGAGCGGGCGTTGCCGCCATCCTGCTGGCGATGGAGAAGCTGCACGCGGCAAAGGACAAGCTGAAGTGCAATGTCGCGGTGCTCATCAGCACGCAGGAGGAGGTCACCGAACTGGGTGCGCAGACCGGCGCGTTTACGGTTCAGCCGGAGTACGCCATCGCAGTGGATGTGACCCACGGCAGAACGCCGGATGGTCCGTCGGACGGTGTGTTCGACCTCGGCAGCGGCGTGGCGGTCGGCATGGGTCCGAACCTGCACCGCGGCTTCACCAAGGCGCTCATCAAGACCGCCAAGGCGAACGACATCGACTATACGCTTGAAATTATGGAGGGCAACACCGGCACGAATGCGTGGACGATGCAGATCGTCGGCCGCGGTATCGCAATGGGTTTGCTGTCCATTCCGGAAAAATACATGCATACGCCGGTCGAGGTTGTGAAGCTGTCTGATGTGCAGGCGGTTGCTGACCTGATGGCGGAATTTCTGCGCGGATTTGACGGGGAGGTGGGCGCATGATCGAACTGATGAAGCAGCTGTGCGCACTGCCGGGGCCGTCCGGCTGTGAGGATGCGGTGCGCGAGTTTGTGCTCGAGAAGGTAAAGCCGTTCGCGGACGAGATTAAAACTGATGCCATCGGCAACATTATGGTGTTCCGAAAGGGCAAAAAGGCGCTCGAGCGTCCGGTCGTTGTGTGCGCGCACATGGACGAGGTCGGCGTTATCATCAAGCAGATTACGGACGACGGCATGCTCAAGTTCGGCTTTGTCGGCGGCGTGGACCCGCGTGTTGTCATCGGCCGACCGGTTCGCTTCGGTGATGTGCAGGGCGTGATCGGCATCAAGGCAGTTCATTTGACGACCGCAGCAGAGCGCCGCACCATGCCCAAGACCAAGGATTTGTATATCGACATCGGTGCAGCGAGCAAAGCTGCAGCCGAGGACAAGGTTTCGCTTGGCGATTACGGCGTGTTCGACTCGGCGGTTGTCGAGTTCGGCGACGGTCTTATCAAGGCCAAGGCGATTGACGACCGTGTCGGCTGTGCTGCGCTCCTCAAGCTCATCGAGGACGAGCCGCCGATCGACACCTGGTTCTGCTTTACTGTGCAGGAGGAAGTCGGTCTGCGCGGTGCGGCAAGTATGGCATATGCGCTTGACCCGGGATTCGCAATGGTGCTCGAGGGCACGACAGCTGCTGATCTCGCAGAGGTGGAAGGCGGCAAAGCTGTTTGCCGCGTACGCGGCGGTGTTGTTCTGCCGTTCATGGATGGCGCGACTATCTACGATGCGGAACTGTTTGAACTTATGCGCAATGCCTGCGACAAGCGCGGCATCCGCTGGCAGACGAAAACGCGCGTAGCCGGCGGCACGGACGCAGGCCGTATCCACAAGAGCCGTGCGGGCGTGCGCGTGTGCGCGGCCGCGGCTCCGGTACGCTATATTCACTCGCCGTCCTCGGTGGCGGCAGTAGCCGACTGCGAGGCGGTGCTTTCCGCTGCACGCGCATTTCTGGAGGAACTCGGAGGGAACGACGAATGAGCAAGATTTTTGATTTATGGAACACGGTCGCGGGTGCATTCGGCCCTTCCGGCCGTGAGGATGCGGTCCGCGAAACCATCGCGGAGATTGCAGGCGCGTATATCGACGACGTGACGACGGACGCGCTCGGCAACCTTATCTGCCGCAAAAAAGGCGTAAAGAACGGCAAAAAGCTGCTGTTTGCCGCGCATATGGACTCTATCGGCGTGGTTGCCACCTATATTGAGGACAAGGGCTTTATCCGTTTTTCGCAGATCGGCGGCCTGTATGTCGGTGACCTGCTGAATATTCAGGTGAAGTTTGCCAACGGCACGCGCGGCGTGATCTCCTACGAGGAAAAGACGCCGCTTAAGGATTTGACGCTGGATAATCTGTTCATCGACATCGGCGCAAAGAACGCCGAGGAAGCGCGCAAGCTGGTGCAGATCGGTGATTTCGCTGTGTACGAAGCACCGCGGTTCGAGCAGAACGGCGTGCTGTGCGGCCCGTATCTGGACAACCGTATCGGCTGTGTGACGCTCCTGCTGATGATGGAGCAGTTGGCGGACAAGGAAATCGAGAACGACCTGTACTTCGTGTTTACGGCACAGGAGGAGGTTGGTCTGCGCGGCGCAGGCGCGGCAGCGTTCGCAGTTGAGCCGGATGCGGCTATCGCGGTGGATGTGACCGACACCGGCGACCTGCCGGAGATGAAGTCCGCGATGGCGGTCGAGCTGGGCAAGGGACCGGCAGTCAAGGTGATGGACCGTTCGGTTATCTGCACACCGGCGGTTGTGGATGCGCTCGAGCAGGCGGCGAAGGACTGCGGTGTATCCGCGCAGCGCGAAATCCTGCTGTGCGGCGGCACGGATACGTCGGCGCTGCAGAAGGCGCGCGCAGGCGTGCAGGCAGGCGCGGTCTCCATCCCGACTCGCTATATCCATTCTCCGAGCGAGCTGTGTGCGGTTTCCGATGTAGAGGACGCGGCAAAGCTGCTGACACAGTATGCACTCCAAAAATAACCGATAGAGTTACTGGGAATGTTGTAAAAACGACAGGTGACAAGCTGTCGATTTTGCAGTATGATAAAGACACAGCAAGGGGGCTGATACCGATAAAAGGTGCAGGACTCTTGCTGTTTTTTTATACCCTTTCTCATTTCGACCACATCTTACTTACACACTACTCTTTGCCTGAAGCCGTTCTACCTTATAGTAGAGCGACTTCGGGCATTTTACGCTCTTTATTCGGCAAAACGCGCACGTTGTCCGTGCTATACTGAATCTTGTTCGGGAGGTGAGGTATGGTCGTCTATCTGGATGTGCTGTTTGCTGTCAACGCGCTGATGGATGGCGCAACACTGCTTGCGGCGGCTCGCTTAGGCGGCGTGCAGGTGCGAAAAATGCGGCTGATTTTCTCAGCAGCACTCGGCGGCGGCTATGCCGTGCTGGGTGCGGTCTGGCCGGTGCTGACACTCGCGCCGCTGCGACTGCTTGCAGGACTGGGCCTGTGCATGGTCGCTTTCGGCAGAGAGCGACACCTTGCGCGGCTGTGTGCGCTGTACGGCGTGGTCGCGGCCTCGTTCGCCGGACTGGCGGCGGCGCTGAGTGCCGCAAGCGGCAGGAGGCTGCTGCTCTCGTGCGGGTACTACTTTGCGGTGCCGATACAGGTGCTCGTGCTGGCGGCAGCCGTCGGCTACGCGGCAAGCGGGATACTCCTGCGCGGAGACGCGAAGCACGGCGCGCTGCACCGCGAAACGGAAACGCTGACCATCCGGTTCGGCAATCGGCAGACCGCCGTGCGTGTGCTGCACGACACGGGCAACGACCTGCTCGAACCGGTATCCGGAAAGCCGGTCGTGGTGCTCGAGCGCAAGGCCGCCGAGTGCCTGCTGGACACGAAACTGCCGTTCGGCAGTGCGTCCGCGCAGTTGGCGGCTCTGCCGGAAAATCTGGCTGCACGCTGCGGTCTGCTGCTGTTTCACGCGGTCGGCACGGATGGCGGTCTGCTGCTGTATTTCCGGCCGGACAGCGTGCGGAGAGCGGACGGCACGGCACTCGACTGTGTGTGTGCAGTCGGTGCGGTCTCCATCGGTCAGGGCGCGTACGAGGGACTTATCGGGGTGTGAAAGGGAGAGCGAAATGAAGCTTCTGCAGTGGTTAAAGACGATTTTACGGCGGTTTCAAGCGCAAGGTGTACATTATATCGGCGGCAGCGATGTTCTGCCGCCGCCGTTGTCTCCGGAGGAGGAGGCCGCTGCTGTGGAGGCGAACAGCGGGGGCGATGTTGCGGCGCGCAACTGTCTTATCGAGCACAATCTGCGGCTGGTGGTGTTCCTGGCGCGCAAGTTTGAGTCGAGCGGTGTGGGAACAGAAGATTTAATTTCTATTGGAACGATCGGACTCATCAAGGCGGTGAGCACCTACCGGAGTGACAAAAACGTCAAGCTGGCGACATATGCATCGCGGTGTATCGAAAACGAGATTCTCATGCACCTGCGCAAGATCGCCGGACGGCGGAGTGAGGTTTCCATCGACGAGCCGCTGTCCTCGGACTGGGACGGCAACGAGCTGCTGCTGAGTGATATTCTCGGCACCGAGCCGGACAGCGTCATGCGGCCGCTCGAGGACGATGTGGACAAAATGCTGCTGCATCGTGCACTGGGTCATCTGCCGCCGAGAGAGCGGCAGATCATCTCGCTGCGGTTCGGCATCGGCACGCCGAAGGCGCTGACGCAGAAGGAGGTCGCGGCCAAGATGGGCGTCAGCCAGAAGCGCATCTCCGACCTGGAGAACGGCAGCATCGACGTCATGCAGGTGGAGACGCTGCGGCGCTACATCACCAGCCTGGGCGGCACCCTCGAGATCACGGCCAAACTTCCCGGTGTCTCGTTAGAGCTTCAGGGTCTGGGTACCGATCATCCGCTCTTCAAGCAAGAGGCGTGCGCCTTGGCGGCGGACTGACGGAGGGGATCGTCTCGACCAGCGACGGAGCCTCGCGATTCCGTTGCGCTGCGGGACGGCGTTGGTATGGCAATGCCGCTCGTTGCGGATTTATCGTCATTCGTTACCTTTTTGTTGTGTTTATACAACATGTAGGTATAATAAAGACCGCGACGAACGAACCGCTGATCGAAATGGTCAGGTATTTGGGTCGACGCGGGGAATACCCTCGAAGAACTCGGAAAGCGTCATGTCGAACCCGTTCGCGATTTTCGCGAGGTTCTGCAGGGTGACGTTGCGCTGCCCGACCTCGATGGAGGCCAGATAGGTGCGGTCCATGCCGATTTTGTTGGCGAACCGCTCTTGGCTGACATCGTGGACGGCTCGCAGATCCTTGATGCGCAGACCGACTTTTATTTGAAGTATGTTTCGCATCGTCGCAGCGTATCGTGGATGTTGTGTATATAACAACGGACTATATACAACATTGCATGATCGTTAAGGGAGGGAAGGGCGCTCGTCGCCTTTTTCTTTCGCCGTGATTGTTGTATTTGAGCAACAAATACGGGAGTCGCAAGGCTCGTTACATATCTTGAGAAGGCGAAATCGTCGCAAAGCGCGTTCCGTCGATCGACAAGAGGATGAATAGATGCGCAGCCGGCTCTGCATGAGCGGCCGTTGCCTGAGGGCGGCGGCGGGGCGCAGCTATTCATCCTCTTTTCTTTTGACGGAGCGGTTCGACATGTGCGAGGGAAAGGAGCAGGCATGTGGTACGTGGCGCAAGTGCAAGCGGGTCGTGAGTCCTCGACGCTCGAGATGTGCCGCCGTTTGGTACCGCCCTCCGTCATGGAGGACTGCTTCATGCCCGAATACGAGGTCATGTGGAAGATCCGCGGCGAATGGCGCCTGGTGAAGCGGCTGCTGTTCCCGGGGTACCTGTTCTTCGTGACCGATGACCCCGAGGCTCTCAATAGGGAGCTGTCGCGCGTGCCCATGCCCATTCGTCTGCTGGGCAACGAGGAGAACTCGTTCTTCCCGCTCACTGGTAAGGAACGCGACTGGTTCCTGTCGTTCATGGACGGCAACCATACCGTGCGCATGAGCGAGGGCTACATAAGCGGTGACAAGATCACCGTCACGCGCGGTCCGCTCATGGGCTTCGAGGGCGACATCCGCAAGATCGACCGCCACAAGCGTCGCGCCTACATCGACGTCAGCCTGTTCGGTCGTACCGTCCCCGCCAGCGTCGGTCTGGAAATCGTGAGGAAGTCCGCATGAGGCTGAATCGCTCAACGGGGGGGGGTGCTGACCGCAAGGGTCGTGTGCTGGTGGTTGAAACTCAAACGACAACAGAAGATTTACTCGAAGGCGGCACGCTAGCGGCGGAAGCCGGGGAAAGCGCGTTCGCTGTTTCTGAGGAGGAGCACGTCGCTGAGACCGCCGGGAACGGTCTGGTCTACCGCTTTGTTAAACGCGCTTTCGATATAGCGTTCTCGCTGTGCGTGGTCGTTGTTGGCTTGGCGCCGATCGCGCTGCTCTTACTGATCATTCGCCTCGAATCCCCCGGTTCGCCGATATACCGCCAAGAGCGCATCGGCTATCGCGGCCAACCGTTACGCATCTTCAAGCTGCGCACCATGGTGGCCGACTCCGACGATGTCGAGAAGCATCTGAGCCCTGAGCAGCTGGCGCAGTGGAGAAGCGAGCGCAAGGTGGAGGACGATCCCCGCGTCACGCGAGTCGGGCGCTTCCTGCGCAGGACCTCCCTCGACGAGCTGCCCCAGTTCCTCAACGTGCTTGCTGGCTCTATGAGCATCGTGGGCCCGCGTCCCGTGGTGGCCGACGAGCTGCCTGCGTACGGTACGGATGTGGACGCTTTCCTGAGCATGAAGCCCGGCATCACCGGCTGGTGGCAGGTTCAAGCAAGAAACGATGCAACCTACGAAGACGGCAGTCGCCAACAACTTGAGCTGTACTACGTGCGGAACGCGAATCTCAAACTGGACGTGGTTGTATTTCTCGAAACATTCAAATCCATCATCAACAAGACGGGGGTATGAGCGTTGTCTTCTGAAGTGGAGTCTTTACGCGACGATAAGACGCGCGCCTTCGAAGTGCGAAAGTTCTGCTCCATACACGCCGGCGCTGACGAGCATCTGATCGAGTTTTGGGAATTCGGCGAGGCCGACGCCCCACTCGTGAGCATCATCATTCCTCTTTACAACTGCGAGCGATATCTGGCTGAAACATTGGATTCGATCGTATCTCAAAGCCTGTCTTCCTGGGAGGCGATTCTGGTTGACGACTGCAGTTCGGATGGATCGCTTGAGATAGCCCTTCAGTTTTCGGAGCGGGATCATCGTTTCGTCGTATTGAGAAACGATTGCAACAGGGGAGCGGCTTTTTCTAGGAACAGGGCTTTAGCGGCTGCGTGCGGCAGGTTTATTGCCTATTTGGATTCCGACGACTACTGGAAGAAAGAGAAGTTGGAGAGGCAGATCACCTTCATGACCGAGAACCGTTTCGGAGCATGCATGACGTCGTACGAGACGGTGAACGAAGACGGAAGCTTTCGCAACATCGTTCATATCGATGAGCGTCTCGACTATAAAAAATTTCTGAAAAAACCTCCCACCTGCTCGCACACGATCATGTTCGATACCGAGCTCGTCGATAAAAAAGCTCTCGTCATGCCGGATATACGAAAAAGGCAGGATGCCGCAACGTGGCTCCAGGTTATAAAGCTGTACGGATGTCTTCATGGGTTCGATGAAGTGTTGGCGGCGAATAGGAAGCGAAGCGATTCGCTCAGCGCGAATAAGGTTTCGGCAGTGAAGGGAACATGGTTCCTGTATACGGAGATTGAAGGTTTGAGCAAGCCATATGCAGGCTACTGCCTGTTTTGGCAGATGTTTCATGCAGTTCTGAAGAGAATAGGAAAACGGTAAAGTGAGCGTGTACCAAGATTTGGTCGAGCGGAAGACGAAGCTATCCCTTATCGGACTGGGATATGTTGGCATGCCGATAGCGGTTGAGTTCGCTAAGCATATCGAAGTTGTCGGATTCGATGTCAACGAAGAGAAAATCCGCTTGTACCGAAAGGGGGTCGATCCGACGAAAGAAGTAGGCGACGAGGCGATCAGCTCCACAGGCGTCGACTTCACGTCGAATCCCGAACGTTTACGGGAAGCGCGTTTTCATATAGTTGCTGTTCCTACTCCGATCGATCAGGACAAGACCCCCGATCTGTCGCCGGTTGTTGGGGCGTCGACCATGCTTGGCCGTCACCTTGAATGGGGTTCGATCGTGGTTTTCGAATCTACCGTCTATCCTGGGGTCACGGAGGACGTATGCGTTCCTATCCTTGAGAGGGAATCCGGATTGCGGTGCGGCGTTGATTTCAAAGTGGGTTACAGTCCTGAGCGAATCAACCCCGGGGACAAAGTCCATACCTTGACCACTATCCGAAAAATCGTTTCGGGCATGGATGATGAGTCCCTTGAAGAAATCAAACGCGTGTACGACATCGTGATAGAGGCAGGCACCTATCCGGTCTCCTCGATCAAAACAGCTGAAGCAATTAAGGTAGTGGAGAACTCCCAGCGCGATATCAATATTGCCTTCATGAACGAGCTTGCCATGGTCTTCGACCGCATGGGTATCGATACGAGCGAAGTCGTGGAGGGCATGAACACGAAGTGGAATGCGCTCGGCTTTAAACCAGGACTGGTTGGTGGGCATTGCATCGGCGTTGATCCGTATTACTTTACCTACGAGGCCGAGAAGCTCGGTTACCACTCTCAGATCATTCTTTCGGGCAGAAGAGTGAACGATGCCATGGGAGGGTTTGTTGCCGAGACGGCCATCAGGGAGATGGTGCGAGTTGGGCTTGCTCCCAAGTCCTCGAACGTGGTCGTCTTGGGCATTACCTTCAAAGAGAACTGTCCCGATGTTCGAAATTCCAAGGTGTACGACATTGTCATGAGGCTAAAGGAATATGGAGTCGAGCCGTCGGTGGTGGATCCTTGGGCTTCGGGAGACGAGGTGAAGCAGGTTTACGGCATGCAGCTACGCGAGTCGGGTGATATTGCGAACGCAGATTGCCTGATTGTCGCGGTTGCCCATGATGAGTTCAAAGAGCTGGGCTTCGAGCGTATTGATGCTTTCTTCGGAGACAAGCCCGACGAAAGCAAGGTGCTTTTGGATGTTAAAGGAATATTGGACGCGAAGCGCTTCTCGTCTTATGGAAGCTTTTGGCGGCTATGAGTTTGTTTACGGATTTGAACGAACCGGGCGTGGCTGGAGTGGATTACGGGAACAGGGTGCTTCTCGTGCAAGCGTTTCTTGCATTTGAGAATCGCCATGATGTTTTCAGTCGAAATGTCGATGGCATGCACTATTGGCATCTTCTGAGGAAGTGGCTGTTCGACTCGGTATGCAAGCAGGTTCGACGTTTCGAATTCGGTGGGCATCCTGATTTTCATGCGCAGTTTTCAAAGGCTAATATCGCAAGAAGCCTGCCTCGTCTCCTCATGCAGCTGGGTGAATCGCGGAGCGGTATCGAGACGGGGGTAAGGGAAGGCAAGAAGGTTGTCTTTTTAGGCAATTGGAAGAAAACCGCTGGTTCGAACGGCGTTTGCAACGTGTTCCTCGAGGATCTGGCTCGAGACCTTGCAGACGACTGCTCGATTCTGGAGCGTCCCCATAAGCTTGCCCATGTAAAAGACTCCCTTGAAGATCTTACGATATACACGGATATCCTAGAGGCTAGATGGCTTGTTGCTCTTGCAACAAGAAAGTGGGAGAAAGCGTCTCGTTGCGTTTTGTCCGACCTTGCGGAATTGGTGGGGCTGCTCGAGTGTGAATTCGATGTCGAGATTGATCGGGAGGCTCTGGCTAAAAGAACCTCTTACGTGGTGACTGGCTATTACGCGCTTTCGAAATCGTTTTGTGAAATCTTCTCAAGATGGCAACCTGAATGCGTCGTCGAGGTCGAGCATTACTCGGTGTTCTGTCTCGTCTGCAACGAAGTTCTTCATGAGCTGGGCATACCGGTAATCGAACTCCAGCATGGGCAAATAGGGCCTGGTCATATTGCGTACAATCTTGATGCGCCGGACTGCGGAAGATACCTTCCTGACCGTATCGCCGCATTCGGTCAGTATTGGATTGACGAATGCGTTGTGCCGGATAGGGATCGACGGATGATCGCCGTAGGATCCATTCCGCTTGAGCGAGGGTTGAAAGCGTCTTTCGACATCGAAAAAGAACAGGTAGACGAGCACGTTCCTTTCGTCTTGGTGGTGTCTCAGGGTTATGACAACGGTGCGGTTTCCTCGTTCGTGTGCGATCTTGCTCGGGATCCGCGTGCGAACGAATACCGCATTGTCGTGAAACTGCATCCTTCCGAAAGAAACTCGTGGAGGGTCGTCCATCCTGAATTGACGGAGGTCGGCACCAGGGTTGAGATCGCGGAGACCGGGGATATCGATTGGTATCTGCAAAGGGCGACAGTTGTCGTAGGGATATCGAGCACGGTGCTTTTCGAGGCTATAGCCTATAGAAAGCGCGTGTTCATCCTGGATACGGTTGACAGTGAAATTGCTCAACCGCTGATGAGGTCAGGTGCGGCCGAGCTTGTGAAGGACGCATCTGAATTTGTGGGGCGCATGAGCGTAGAGGTCGAATCCGTTTCTGACAGCTTGAAATCCTACGTCTGGCACGAGGCTGCGCTCGAGAATACGGAACGGCTCGTTAGAGGCTTTCTTGAGTCCTGATCGGGGCAAAACGGTTATTCGATGATCGTGAAACCATGAAAAAAGACTTCTTGAAAAAAGCATCGACCGATTTCGCTCTCACTATCGGTGCGACCGTGGTTCTCGTAGGGACGCTGCAGCTTCTCGTGTATCCGTTTTTGGCGTGGAAGCTTGACGGCGATCGATACGGTTTGTTCCTGGTGGCGATAGGGATCGTCAACGCGCTTGAGCCGTCGTTCGGGAGCACCTTGTGCAATACGAGGATTATTCGCAACGAACGCTATGAGAAAGCCGGAATAGGACCGGGAGACTTCAAATACCTCCTATCCATTTCTGCCCCCGTACTGGCAGTGGCGACTGCGATAGTGTGCTGGCAACTTCTATCGATGGATCTATTGATGGCGTTAGCTGTTGGGATCCTTACGGGTATGAGTATCGTGAAGGCGTATTGTCTCGTCGCGTTCAGGCTTCATTTCAATTCCAAGAAGCTGTTGCTAGTCAACCTCTTAACTGCTTTGGGTTATGTGGTAGGTATGGGCGTTGCTTTCGCAAGCGGATTCTGGCCTTTCGTGTTCATACTTGGAGAAGCATTTGCCCTCGCATGTTTTGCACGATGCTCAAACGTGTTTTCAGAACCGTATGGCAAAACAAGGCTTTTTGGGTCGTCGCTGCGCACCTATGTGTCTCTTATAGCGAGCAATCTCATCACCTATTCGTCGGTGTACGTTGATCGGTTGCTGCTGTATCCGGCCTTAGGGCCTTCGGCTGTGTCGACCTATTACGTTGCAACCTTTTTCGGCAAGACGTTCTCGTTTTTCTCCTCACCGATCAGTTCCATCATGCTCAGTTACATGAGCGACGGCGTAGTCAAGATAACCGTCCGCAGGTATCACTTAGTGAATCTGTTCATACTCGCAGTGGGGCTTTTCATGTATGCGATTGCCTTCTTCATTGGGCCGCTGTTCGCGATGATTCTCTATCCTACGCTTTATGACCAGGCCTTGTCGTTGATGCCGTTGGGAAATGCAGCATCGATATTTGCGGTTGTCAACTCGTTCAATATGGTCGTAGTTCTTAAAGTTGCCCCGCCCCGCCTTCAGGTTGTTTCGTCGCTGTTCCGTTTGGTTTTGTATGCCGCTTCGATTGCTTTCTCTTCTTGGGTCGGTAGTCTTTGGGTGCTTTGCCTTCTCATGCTCATTTCTAACGCGGTGTCCTACCTATTCACGTATTCAGTGGGGCTTTTCTATATGAAACGTTCAGGAGCTATGGTTCGTACAGGAGCAAATTCGTGATTGCGCAAAAAACTGATACTACAGCGCCGAGCGCGAGAAAAAGTCACATTGGCATTGTGTACTCAATCTTGATGGTTCTTTTGCTGCTTGTTCTTTTTCTCTTGTCGCCGGCAAACAAAGTTTATGCATCGGTGGTTCTTACCGCAGTATTGGTGATTGCGACCGGTCTCTTTGGAAGAGAAGAGCTGGACGAGACAAAGATGTCGTTGCCGATGATCCTTTGCCTTTTCGGCCTTGCTGGTTCGATTCTCCTCACGATGGCGATTTCTCCCTATTCCATGCGGGATTTGTTCATCGACACGAGTTTTCTCCTGCTAACGGTTCTTTTCTTCTATTGCATACGACCGTCCTCGTTCGAGATTAGTCCCTTCATGAAACGCGTCTTTTATTGCCTTGCCCTTGCGGTTGTGCTGGTTTCCGTTTTTCGCCGCGACGCGGAAACTCCTTATTATGTTTTTGGTTCGTACGACAAGAACTATTTTGGCGTGGTGCTGTTCCTGTTTTTCTGCTGGTGCTGGTACGAGAAGCGAAAGCTTGGCGTAGCGGTATGTGTAGTTGCGGCTCTCGTCCTCAACAGCAGGGGATATCAAATGATGCTTCTATGCTTTGCTTTAATAAATGCTGTGATATGGATCAGAGCGCGACGAAAGGGGTCGGTTTCTCAGCCTTCGAGATCCGTGCATCCTGTCGTGTTGTTTTTGCTCTTCGCTCTCATGTTCTTTTCAATCGTGACGTTTAGCTGGTGGTGGAGTACGGCTGTCGTCGGAGGCGATACCGTTTCGGCCTCTTTAGCATCGCGAGGTTTGAATGATACCTCTAATGCTATCAGGTTCAATTCCAATCTTTATGCTATCGAGCAGATTTCCAAGGATCCGCTTTTGATTTTTCGTGGATACGATATCGACATCCGGCGCGTCATGAACATTGGAAACCCTTTTGGCGATAAAGACACTTTGCTCGCGAGTGCTTCGTTGCATGGGTACAGGGTTGTGCAGCCGCACCACGCGGTCATCAACTTGCTTCTTAAGCACGGGGTTCTCTATACAATTTTTTACTTTGCTGTGTTCAGCATTGTCATCGCCCCTTATGCCAGAAAAGAGACGGCTGGCGTTTGGGTTCCGTTTTTTCTTGTCGGCATGGTGATGCATTCGA
>OKSH01001517.1_pt1 | contig 20213 bp, 21 predicted proteins | sample 1601231 | NCBI WGS metagenome assembly OKSH01 (sample SAMEA3541596, study PRJEB24748) | human gut metagenome | biome: human gut; feature: human-associated habitat; material: faeces | place: China | collected 2012 | reverse complement strand
AAACGACTCAAATCAATAATCAATCATATGTGAATTGTCAAGGTACTCCGGCCGCAAAAATGCAGCCGGGGATTTTTATATCCATGTCTAAAATTTAAGCGCTTACTTGGGAACTCATTGTTGCTTGTAAATAATCGACAAAAAGTCATAGTTCTCCATATTTGGAAAGCTATGACTTTTCATTTTCAGCGGTTTGGGAAGCTTCTTACCAAACGAAAGCTCCAATCATGAATACTTAAACAAATTTTCAACGTATTCTTTCATAATACCCATTTTTATGGAGAGTTATCGTTTCTCCATTCACAGCACCACCCAAGGATCCTGCCGCCTTGTTTTTAGCATATGGATCATTAGGATTAAGGGCAATCAACTGTTGATATGCATCAGCTATCGAAAGTCGAACTCCAATTCTTGTAAACACTTTTAAAATCATACTTTCTCTGCCTCCTTTAGTATAATCAAAATACGGTTAATATAATCCAACGCCTCAGAATCAGAACGTTCCAAAAGCTTAGTAAATCGAACAATAGCTTCCAATCGATCAACCATCGGAAGTTTGTCCGTTTTCACCTCCGGTGTAGGTATTTCAATATAATTTAAAAGACGCTTTCCTACAAGATATTTATCATATCTACCACCACATCTTTTTAACAAATATGTTGAAATGCCTCTAAGATGATTCCCTACTGAGAAAGTATCTACAATCTCTTCAGGAATTTTTAATTCAACTACAACCTTATTTTCATCGGCTAGCATAGGATACTGCAATACAACATCATATCTTAAGTTCAAATTTATCGAAGCTGATTCTGCTGCTTTACGAATATCATAAATTGCATCTGCTGCTTGAATACTAGAATCTGTAAATTCTATTTGAACCATTTTTGAAACTAACATATGATACACCTCCATCTTGAATAACACACGTTATTGGTGTTAGTAATCTATGTTTTTAATATAACAGTTTTACTCCTTCTTGTCAACAACACTTTTTATAAGTGCTAATAAAACAGAAGATAGCGCAGTATATCACATTTTTATTTCAGTATCATATAAAGGCATATTCCATCATCATAAACGATATTTCTAAAATACTTATCCGTTATCGTCCATAAGCATGTTCATTAATTCTTCTTTTGTCGATACTCCCATAATTTCCATCATTAACTGTAAATTATTCATAGCCTTACCTCCTGCCTTTGCTTTAGCAACTCTATTTCTCGCGTCTTGAATCGATTTAAAGGTTTGCTCGTCTAAGTCACTATTATTGAGAATCAACTGTTTTCTTTCATCTTCTGTCGGATAATGTTCAAAATATAGTTTAAAATCATTATTTTTTACTTGTTCAAATTCTTTGCAAAGAACAGTCATTTCCTCACCATATCCCATTACCTTTACCCATCCTTTACTTCTAGTAATTGCAGTAAATAAAGCATTTCTATCACTTCTTGGCACCAATGAATTAATACATCTTTGGGCATTAACAATATACACCATAAATGTCTCATTTCCTTTTGCTCTAAAAACACTAGTATATACAATGGAATCTTTTCTAAAAAAATCTTCTGGACTTAATGATCCGGCCATATGAATTGATAAGTCTCCCTCATAATTATCTTCCATATTAATCATAGTCATAATACTTGCTCTATTTGTCAGACTGCCTATTGCATCCATATCAATAATCATAATATCAGAAGGTAATAACATTTCTTTATTAATATCATTCCGTAACGATTGAATTAGTGCTTTTTTCAATTCTGTAAAATTCTCATAAGACAAAAATTCTATAATCTCATCCCTATCAACTTTTAATAACTCAGGGCTTGTTTTAGAAGTTCTATAAAGCGTTACTTCTTCACCATCTTTTATTTCTGTTGAACTTTCATACCCTATCGCTTCCCACACATTGGGAGAACTCGGCATTTGCAACGGCAAATCATATCCTTCTCTATACATTCCCATACCTATTGCATGTGCCGTAACAATAACAGGGCTTTGATTCCTATAGCAAACAGTCAAAGGAGTATCATTTTGAATTTCTTCGCCAAAAATTTCTTTGGGTGTTGGCATTGTTTCTTCATTCAACTGCTGCAATTCATCATAGGCATACACAAGCCGTTTCTCATTACCTAAAACCTTCAAACATAATGATAAAAAGTTTTTATCAAAATCTTGTGCCTCATCTATCAGAATGCAATCATACATCTTATCCATTTGAGGAATTGCCTTTATAACTTCTTCACACGCTTTTGAAAAAGCTCTATTTTTACCATATTTCGTTTTGGCTTGCGTAAAATTAAGAGGTTGCAAGCCATGATGCATACAGACATCATAATATACACCTACTGATGATGCTGATCCCCATGCTTGCATCACTTTAATTTTATTTGGATCATACATTTCTCCATCATTCTTATCTGCATAAAATTTACTAATATATCTTACTAGCTGATTTTTCAATGCTCGTGTAGAATATGTTATTACTATTGTCCAATCTCTATGAGCCATATATATTTCTACGGCTTTTCTTGCTAAAACAATCGTTTTTCCAGATCCTGCCATGCCCCTTATTCTTTGAATTCCTGTTGCATCTCCTAATATTGCATCCATTTGAGCATGATCATATTTTTCAATTAAAGCGTTAGCTTCATTAATTTTATACGCCTTTGTACCAATTTTTGCTCCTGGACGATCAACTCGATAATTAAGACCATACGCCTCCTGAATTGCAGAAAGAATTGCATTATAGTCAAAATCTGAAAATTGTTCTTGTTGTTTATTTGTTGCTATAAATTTTCTAACATCTTCCACACTAAATGCTATAGGAGAATCCTCTATCGGTGTTATTTTTTTCTCTGAATAAGTTATGGAATAAAATTCAAACTTCAACTTTTTCCCATTTCTTAAATGCGGTAAACGTTGAAATTTTTCTTGTACCCTATAAAATATATCATTCTGTATCTCATCATAATTGGGCACTGTATTTTTCAATACATTAAATATGAAAACACCTATTTTGGTTATCAATGCCATATCCACAGATGTTTTCTCATTCGTAACTCTATTGAAATATATTGGATATCCTAAATACGCTTCACCCTCGACATAAGGATATTGTATTTGGAAATCATGAACAATAGGTTCTAGTATTTCTTTGGTTGTCTCATCTAAATCTCTACATGTCACATTTAACATAATAATCTCTTCCTTATCAATGATTGTAATAGTCTTCTAAAGTATCCTTTGCCTCTGATAAAGCATCTTCTTCCATTTCACAAGGTATCTCCCACGAATCTCTATTGGAAAGTACATCATATGAAAATGACTTGAAAGAAATTCCGCTCTCATCCAAATTTCTTAAATCTCTTTGTATCTGAATAAAAATAGTGCCTTTTAATTCTACCTCTGCAATCCATACGACACTCTCTCCATCATTTTTTCTAATTTCTATCGGCAAAGTTGTTGTCCCAATTTTTATATCATATATCGCCGTTTCTCCATCGTCATCATAATGAATAGTTATTTTCTCAATAAATACATCATCTATATCAATATCTGGTTCTATAATATTTACAAAGTCTCCACTTATTTCTCCCCAATCTATTGTTTCAAGTTTTTTAATAATTTCTTCTTCAATCTGCTCTTGATATTTTGTATGAACTTGTCCCTGTACATATGATTCGTAGTCTAACTCTAGGGTTGTCTTTATATCGCAAATTTTATAATAATCCGAAAACAATTCATAAAATTTTGACAATGTCATAAATTCAATTTTATCACTACCTGTGATTGTCATATATTCTTTACGTAATTCTTCTCTCATAGAAACCGGTACTTTATTATTTTCTTCCCCTTTTAACACCCACCAATCTTCTTTTACATCATTTGTTAGGAATATGAGGTATTCGTCTTTTCTTTCCTTTCCTATATCAATAATTTCTTTCCAAACAAATAAATCTCCATATTTTCTTATTCTCCCCTCAAAATTATCTTTCTTACTATCCTTTTTTACTTCTTTATCTTTTTCTTCTTCATCCTTATAACCAGGAGGCATTTTATATCTAAATCTAAATTCCCCTTCTTTTATATACTCCATCAATTGAACAATTGTAGGCTCTGATTTAATTTTTCCTTGTTCATTCCAATAACGTATCAATTGCGCAACGTTTGCAATTTGGACAGACTTATTTTGTTTCTCTGCTGACAAAGAATTCTCATATTTTTCAATAGTCAAAATAATTTTATCCAAAAAAGTTCCAATTCCTGTTTCTAGCACATCACAATCAGGAAAATCATATTTACGACTTTCAGAAATACTTCCATTGATTTTCCCTTTTAATTCATTTACTTGTTTCTTCAAATTTTTTGTAAATGAATCATATTTCCTATCAATTTTCCCCTGTTCCTCATCTTTGTGATTTAAATATTCTTTATAAACTCTGCTAGGTATGATAATTTTTTCTTTAACTTTCCCTAATAGATCTACAATATTTTGACTGGTGTTAAAGGAACATTTATATAAGTATAGCAATATATTAGTATCTGGAACTATTATTAGTTTATCAATAATTGTTCCTATTTCATTTTTCTCCATGGTATATCATTTTCTCCCGTATATACATTTGTACATCTTTTATGTTCATTCCAGCCCTATAAATATACGATATTTATTTTCATTATATCATATAATACAACTCTTAATCTATTTGTACATTTTCTAATGCCTTATAAATTTCCCTCAAGTATTGATTCATCATTTTTCTAAACTGTATTTTGGAGCCAATACTTGCAGGATGAACAGAAAACTTAATTGTATATATATAGTTTTCCTCTTCCTCAAATCCCTCATTTGGAAGTACAATATAATTTTTGCTTAATTCAAAATATTTTTCTACTGACTGTGGCATAACATTTAATATTTTCTTTAACTTATCAAAATCAGTACATTCAAACCGTATTTGCGCTACGAAAAAATTATCAATGTCATAATCGGCATTAGAAATTATACTATTCCATGCAAAATGTTCCGAAAATTGGTCAATAAATTCGATTTTAGCATTTGTACATTTCAAAATGTGTATAAATGGAAATAATTCCCATCGCTTACAAAGTCTACCAAATTCCGCATTAACAATTTCTTCAGAAATGTCTCTCTCCCTTATTGGATTTGCATATATAAAATTTCTGTCTCCTTCTCTACTACTTCCATACTTAAATACTTCAAGAAACGGTAAATAATAATCTTTATGGTCCATATCAAAATGATCACTTCCAGAATTATATCTGTATGTTAAAATATCGAATTCATATGCAACACCTTCAATTATCTCTTCTTGTTCAAATTGAGTCACCGTATTTCTTAAATCATATTCTTGTTCATTATCTTGAATAGGTATTAGACAATCTAAATATAATCTATAGTTTGTGTTCTTCTCATCAAAATGAGCTGCTCTTAATCGTAAGATCCAGTCTTTCGGTAATTTTTCATTTTTCACTTTACAAATTACCTGCTCCATATCCTTTAAAAAATAATTATAATTTGTTCCCAATCTAGCTGACATATAAAATATATTTCCCATAAAATTTGCATGCCAAAAGTCAGGATCTATCGTACTAATTCGCCATTCAGAATTACTCATAGATTTTGGGAAAAACATATTTGCAAGATTCCAATTATCTGGTTTTAATAATTCACGTTCAATTGATCGAGAATCCAAAAAAACTGTAGTGATTTTTTTATTGTTTTGTATATGTTCAAATCTTTTCACTAAAGCGGATGAAGGATATGTCGAACAAGCTAAAATGTACCCTTGCGCATTATGCTCATCGCAAACTCCAACAATATCTTCTAAGTCACCAGGACTAACTGCTCTCCCTTTATTTGCATTATGTTTACATTGAACCACCCATCTTTTTTCTACAGATTTAAAATTACTTAATGGTTTTTCAATACATAACAAATCCTTCCCTCCATCTGCACCTTTTCCACTCCAATATACTTCCAATCCTTTATTATAAAGCAACTCTCTAACTAATATCTCGAAATCGTCACCCGACACACCTAATTCTTTAAAATCCAGCATTCATCTTCCACCTTTCGATACAATACTTTTATTTAATATTATAGCATATACTCGATTTCTTTTTTGTTAATTCTAGAAACTATTATGGGACATCATAAAACTTATATTTCTGTCGCTCAATCTTAAACCTACAATATGAATACAAATTCCATAAATTAACCCTGAAAGAAAAATCTTTTCTATAAGTAAATTTGGTCTTAAATGGAATCTGATGGCAATGACACCAGTCTTGTATTTGTTTCATCCTCATGGACTCCCCGTCATCAATCTTCTTTATCAAGCATTGTCTCTTAAAATCATCCATCCCTGTCTTAAAAAATAAATAAAACAGTACATTATAATATCTAATCAACACAATCTCTTCTGCTATTTTTTCCTTTGACCTCATACACATTTTCCACCTTTCACTGTATATTGAGTTTGATTTATACACATATTCTTACGTTATACACTTTATACTCACCTCATAATAGGGGGTTAATATTCCGACCAGGATCAAGATCACTTCTACCACCCCAATCCCCCGGTCGTCTTTTAATACCTGTAATGCATATCGAATTCTCCACATACTGTATTCCCCTTTCTTCTTTTTCTTTTATTTTTCATCTATATCTGCAATGTCAGAAATGCCGGTACTATCACAATGACCAGTACCACCGCCAGCATAAGAAACATTGGAAGCAGCAGCTTTGTCCCGGCTTCTTCCCCAAGCCTTTTTGCCTGTGCTTTCCGCTCTTCAAATGCCTGTATGGATTCCAGTTTTAACAGTTCTGTCAATCCTTTTGTTCCTTTCCGCAGATTCTGTGACAACAAAGCCCCCAGTCTTATATAAACCTGAACGTCACACCGTCTGCCGAAATTCTCATAGCTCTCCGATTCTGTCACACCACTGTTCATCTCATGACAGGTCTGTATCATTTCTTCATATGCGTACCTCTTTTTCCCTTCTTCTTTTTCTCTCGCATAGCCCTCGGTTACCTTTCTCCAGGCACGCTTTACCGTCATGCCTGCTCCCAGATACAATGTCAGTTTATTGATAATATCCGGATAGTCCTTAAGCATCTGTTTTTTTCTGTCTTCCAGTGCCTTTTTTTCATTCTGTTTCTGTAATGCGCAGAGCAATATTCCGATCATTATGCTCATTGTGAGCACAATCATTCCCCGGTTATTAAACGGATGATAATAACGAAGTTCATTTTTCCCCAGACGTTCCGGCAGAATCAGCGTTTCCTGTTCCCGCTGCTTTTCATCTGCCTTTTTCATATTTTCCGTTACTGTTTTCTTTATCTTTTCCTCTCCGCTTAACTTCTTAGGATATACACAGACCACACACTGATAAGCTGCCTGTTCTTTTTCATTTTCCGTATAAGTAAGTACCGCATTCAGTTTTACAAGCGTTCCCTTTTCTGCAATATTCTTCTCCTGTATCTCGCCCTTAACATTCATTACATCATACCTGTCCAGTTCCCAGGAGACCGTCACCGGTTCTCCCGGAATCTCTGTGATCAGGTTCAGGTCTGTCTCCACATGATCCGGCGTCTGGTTTTCATTTAGTATCAGCCTGTCCATCCTCCGGATGATCCTTCCGAACAGTTCCTGTATCTCTTCTGTCGTATACCGGCGTTCCGATACTTCTATATCCGTTCTTATTTTTTTCTTTGTATTCCCGACTTTTACATCTAAGACTTCCTTCTTTGACCCTTTTCCGTAATCATTCCTCTCAATGGCCGGTTGTAGCTGCTTTACAGAACGAACGGCATCTGCTCCGGTCAGTAATATTCCGGATATGAACAGTACACAAGTCACCCGCACTATACGTCGATTCTCAATATCCTTATTCCCAGATAATAAGCGCCTGCGTAGATTCCAAGACATAATGTCATCACCCCGATTCCTGCCATATTCCCATATAATTCATTCATGAATTCCGGAAAACTAAGTGACATATAACCGATAATTCCATACGGCACTACCGACATGATCTGAAATTCATATTTCTTTGCAGCGAGCATGGTATCGATCTCTCTTTTCACTTCTATCTTGTCTCCGATCTGATTCGCTGTATTACGGATAATACCAATCATATCCCCACCGCTTTTCTTTGCCGTTATGAATACGGTCACAAAACTCTTTACATCCTCCGATGGAACCTGTTCTGCGAATTCCCCCAGCACCTGTTCAACCGGAATATGTATCCGCAGTTTTCTCGTAATAACCAATAATTCCTTAGAAATCCGGGCCTCCGGAGGATAAAGGATTTTTAATTCTTTCTGCGTTTCATAGAATGCATTTTCTACCGAATAGCCCGTGTTCAGTGCTGCCGACAGAGACTGTATCATCTCGCGGAACTGCTTCTGGAATTCCTGTTCCTTTTTCTTTTTCTCTTCTTTCAGAAATTCTCTGTACAGCCATATCCCCAGCGGGATCAGTGCCGGCACAGCCCATATCTTCCGGTAATAAAGCCATGCCGTAATCCCAATGAGTGTGGCAGCCTTTCCCCCGGCTGCCCCATGTTCTTTAAATGTGATATCCTGCTGCCATAAGCTTCTCGCGGTGACAAAGTTCTGCAATTTTTTTCCAGTCTCCGCTGACTTTTCTTTCCATCCTGATTTCTCTTTTTTCTTCATCTTCTGTTACATTCACCGCCTCCTTATATGCTTCTTCAAAGCAATACAGCGTCTGCAGGTGGATTTCTTCCTCCCAGTATCCCAGGACTTCTGTTACTTCCAGGACTTTTCTGGTCTTATCTCTCAGACGGCCGAGATGTACAATGATATCCAGACCGGAGGCGATCTGTCTCTGAATTGCAGGAAGGGGAAGATCCATTCCCATCAGTACCATCGTTTCTAGACGGCTTAGCATGTCCTTCGGACTGTTTGCATGGCCGGTGCTGAGACTTCCGTCATGCCCCGTATTAAGTGCCTGAAGCATATCAATTGCTTCCGCCGAGCGCACTTCCCCCACGATGATCCTGTCCGGTCTCATACGAAGTGCCGACTTGATCAGATCCCTGATAGTAACTTCTCCTGTTCCTTCTACATTTGCATTTCTTGCTTCCAGTCTTACCAGATTCTTTACATTTTGAATCTGAAGTTCTGCGTTGTCTTCGATCGTTATGATGCGTTCATTTTTGGGTATATATTGCGATAGTGCATTCAAGAAAGTGGTTTTCCCGGATCCGGTTCCACCACTGATGAATATATTGTATCCGGCGGCTACTAATAAAGCCAGAAAACCCGATACTTCTGAATTGATTGACTGCCATTCCATCAGTTTTTTCATTGTAATTGCTTCTTTTGCAAATTTTCGAATTGTAACGATCGGCCCATTTAATGCGACCGGCGGAAGTACGACATTGACTCTCGATCCGTCTGCCAGTCTGGCATCTGCAATCGGCGATGCCTCATTTACCAGTCTGTTGGATCCTGCCACGATCTGCTGGATCACATCCTCCAGTTTGTCTCTGGATAAGAATCTTTTGTCTGACTGGATGATCCTTCCTGCTTTTTCAATAAATATATTCTGCGTCCCGTTGATCATGATCTCTGTGATCTGTTCGTCTTCCAGAAATTCCTGCAACAGATCCAATTTCCGGAATGCATTGAAAAGTTCCTTTCCAAGCATTGTTTTCTGATCCAACGGCAGATATTCTTCCTGCGAAGCTTCCTGAAGTACTTCATAGATCAACTCTGTCAGTTCTTCGTCCTCCATGTCCCTTGTCATATCCAGTCTGGATAATATCCTTGCATGGAGCTGCTCTGCTTCTATCATTTTCCTCATCCTTCCAGCTCTTTTTTTACCATCTTCTGCTTTACATCGTCATAACCCATCAGATGTAATTCTTCTTCAAACTGGAATAATTTTGCCTGCGCCACCTCCTCTTTTATGACTGCCACATGTATCTCCGTACACATCCTCAAGAGCTCATATACTCCACGGATCCCTTCATCGATATCCAGTATCAGGACTTCATATATGCTCTGTTCTGCAATCTGTTCCACAAACCCTGTCCACTCTTCGATCTCCACTGCCTTCAGATCTTCCGACATCCGCATAGGCAGAAGATAGTCAAGCGGTCCCATATGTTTTACCATACCTGCCAGAGCTGCTCTTAAGTGTTTCTTCTCCTGTCTGGAATAATAAAGTGCATCCGCTACCGTCTGTCCGGCATCCGGAAAATGTCCCCCGATCCCTCCATATACTTCAAGATTCAGGTACAATACATTGTACGTCCTTGCCAATTCTTTTCCCAGCTTTAATGCATACCCGGTCTTCTTACTCCGGTGCACCGGGGAAAAGATTCCGATGATCCTGACATTCTGCTTTTTCGCTGTCCTAAGGAAAAATCTTTCCGGTTCCCCGGACTGCGTACACTGTTCGATCACCGCTCCCATAATGGCCTCTCCGGACTGGTACTTATTGATAAGTTTCTCATTTGTCTCATGTGCTGCATTTTCCGACTGTGCCAGAACGAACACATTCCCGGCCTTTATCTTCTTCCTGTCTTCTACCGGATAACTGCTTCCGATCAACAGGATATCAACCGGTGATTCCTCCTGCAGTTTTACGGTCTGCTCAACACTGTTACATACCTGTACGCCAAGTGCCAGCTCCTTCGCTTTCATAAAAACTTCCGCAAGGGCCGCAGCGTATCTCACTTCCTGGTCACAAATCACCAGATTTCTACTTACCACATACTATCCCTCCTTCAACACGTTTACACAAAATCTGAAACGTTTGCCGATACGGCATTGAATACTTCTTGAATTTTTTGAATCTAACAATTAGAACTACAAATCAGATGCAAGCTACTTCGTAACTTGTAGGCTGATTATATACTGGATGATTTGTATTTGTCTATGCCCTTTTTAAAAGTTTTCAATCTTTGTGCAATGTTTACATAATTTGATAAAAAGTTATACCGTAAAGTAGAGCAACCCCAGGAAATCCAAAGGATCCGGATGTCAAAAAAGTGATCGGATTCATCCCGACACAGGCAGAAATTCCCTGTCCGTCAAGAAATTCGTTTACAAAAAATATGATCGCGAACCCAATAATTCCACGAATCAGAAAATTTACAATGATTTTTGTTCCCTTTTTTTTCATATTTTTCTCTTTTTTATTACTCTGTTTTTTTATTATATGATGATCTGTATCTGTCTTATACCTTTCATAATTATCAAAAAGCATCTAAAAAAACAGGCTTGAAAACTTTTTCTTTTTTCAAACCTGTCTCATGATCTCTGATCTGCTTTTTATTTTATAACGAAATCTTGATTTCCCGTTCTGTCCGATGGTATTTATGATAATTCACGCCGGCAGAATCGAACATTTTCATGGAAGCCATTACAGCTGCTGTACCTTCATACTTGTTGCTGTCATAGATAACCTCTTTGATCCCGCTTTGTATGATCGCTTTCGCACATTCGTTACACGGGAACAGAGAGACATACAATTTTGCCCCTTCCAGACTTCCTCCACGGTAATTCAGAATCGCATTCAGCTCACTGTGAACCGTGTATACATATTTTGTCTCTAAAGGATCTTCTCCTTCCCGCGCCCATGGAAATACATCATCCGAGCATCCTGTCGGAAGTCCGTTATATCCCATTGACAGGATCTTGTTATCCTGACTGACGATACAGCATCCTACCTGTGTATTCGGATCTTTGGAACGCATTCCGGAAAGCTTTGCAACGCCCATAAAATACTCATCCCAGCTGATATAATCTGTTCTTTTATCTCCCATATACGTCACCTCGCCACTATTTTGTCCCAAAAATACGGTCTCCTGCATCTCCCAGTCCCGGAACAATATATTTATGCTCATTCAGATGATCATCGAGTGCACCGATATAGATATCTACATCCGGATGTGCTTCCTGCAGACGTTTTACACCTTCCGGAGCTGCAATGATACACATAAAACGCATATGTTTTACACCTTTATCTTTCAGCATCTGAAGTGCTGCCACACAGGACCCGCCTGTTGCAAGCATCGGATCTACGACAAATACTTCTCTTTCGTCACAGTCTGACGGAAGTTTGCAGTAATATTCTACCGGTTCATATGTCTCCGGATCTCTGTAAAGACCGATATGTCCGACCTTGGCAGACGGGATCATATTCAGCATTCCGTCAACCATTCCAAGTCCGGCTCTTAAGATCGGCACTACTGCTAACTTTTTACCGCTTAATTGTTTTCCCACCATCTCGCAGATTGGTGTCTTTATCCTGACATCCTCCAGTTTCAGATCTCTTGTTGCTTCATAACACATTAATGATGCGATCTCCCCAACGATCTCTCTGAATTCTTTTGACCCTACCTCTTCGCTTCTGATGTAGCTGATCTTGTGCTGAATCAACGGGTGATCCATAACCTGTACTTTTGACATGTTTCTCCTCCTTGTTGTGAAATGATTCTATACCAATTTTTCTATATGATGTCCTGCAGCTTTCAGAAGACGGTTCATAATTGCGCTTCCGATTCCTGCAGTATCAAACGACTCACTGTAGATATAATCTACCTGATCGTCATCAAACTCTCTTAAGATCCCGAACAGATTTGCGGCGATGGTTGATTCATCCGCTCTGGTTCCGATGCATTTTACGTCACCGGCCTTATATTCTGCCACAGTCTCTTCCGTTCCGATAATGCCGACTTTATAGCCTGCACAGGACTTTTCTTTTGCACGCTTATTGATCTCTGCCGTCACCTTCTCCAGTGGACCTTCTATAATGGTCAGATCCGCTTTCGGTGCATAATGACGATACTTCATTCCCGGTGCTTTCGGAACCTGCCTGCTGTCCGGTCTGATCAGCGTCCTGTCGATCGTGACTTCTCCGATCACTTCCTCGAACATCTCTTTTGTAATGGCTCCCGGTCTTAAGATCATCGGTGGTTCTACCGTCATATCCAGTATTGTAGATTCTACCCCGATCTCTACTGCCCCGCCGTCTACGATCATGTCTACCCTTCCGGTAAGATCTTCTGCTACATGCTGTGCGGTTGTCGGACTCGGCCGTCCGGAAGTATTCGCGCTCGGTGCCGCAATGTATCCGCCACCCGCATCGATCACTTCTCTTGCGATCGCATCTACCGGCATCCGGACAGCTACCGTATCCAGTCCTCCGGTGGTTCCGTACGGCACAATATCACTTTTGTTAAATATCATTGTAAGCGGCCCCGGCCAGTATTTTTCAGCAACCTTCACTGCCTTTTCCGGGACTTCGGAAACAATTTTTTCCAGTGCTTTCATATTCGTGATATGAATGATCAAAGGGTTGTCAGACGGTCTTCCTTTTGCGGCATATATCTTCTTGGCCGCATCTTCATTCAATGCATCTGCTCCCAGACCATATACGGTCTCTGTGGGAAATGCAACCAGACCTCCTTCTTTTAAGATCCGTCCTGCTTCTCTTATAATATCTGTATTATTTTGATTTTTATCAATTTTTTCTAATATTGTTTTCATGATTGTTATTATACTACACTCTAGTTTTCCATACAAGCAAGGATTCCTTCTGCGATCGCTTCCGCAAGCTTCTCCTGATACTTTGGAGTGACCAGCTTTGCGGCTTCTTCCGGATTACTTAAGAATCCGCACTCCACAATGATCGTTGGTACTTCCGTCCGTTTCAGAAGATAATAGGTATCATTCGCTTTTGCCTGTCTGGTATTCTCTTCATCTGCCTTCAGCAGTGCTTTCTGCATCACTTCGGCCATTCGCTTTCCCTCTTCCGAATGTGAATAATAGAAGACCTGCGCCCCGTGGATCTGCGCATCCTGGTAGCTGTTCTGGTGGATACTGACTGCAGCCTGCGGCATCGTCTTATTGATCCGTTCCACTCTCGCTTTCATATCATGGATTTTTTTATTTCCTGCAGCCGGATCTCCAAGCATTACATCCTTTTCTCTTGTCATGACGACCTTCCATCCCTTTTTCTCCAGTCTCTCTTTTGTCTTTTTTGCAATTTTCAGATTTACATCCTTTTCTTTTGCCTGATTCACACCGATCTTTCCCGGATCCTCTCCGCCGTGTCCGCTGTCCAGGACAATACATGGATTCCTTCCTGTAACCCTTCCGCTTGATACCATTTCCTCCAGATGATTACTCATCATGATAAGTACCGCCAGCAGCAGCAATACTATTGCAAATTCTATTTTTTCCCACAAATAAAAATACCTCCTGCAATTCATATATTCTACTATATGACTGCAAGAGATATTTTATCTGTTATTCTGTTTGATTAATTGACATATTTCTGGATCAGATTCCAGATATCCGAACTCTCCTGTCCAAGAGACCACTCAGCTGTACCTGCAAGCTTATATTTCTTCATGAGTTTGAGCTTTGCTTCGATTGATTTGCTGTCTTCCATCCAGATCTCATATTTGGATCCGTCTGCTTCCCATGTGGCATAGTTCTGTCCGGCCTTCTTATCCCAGGTCGTATCGACTCCGGCCTGTTTGACGATGGCCTGTGCATTATCCATGCCATATGCATCACTCTCTACGGTTGTAGAATACTGTTCCGCATCCGTTCCTTTATCACTCTTCAATTCTTCTTCCGTCTTCGGAGTCTCTTTCCACAGACGTGTAAAGAACGGAATGCCACTGATAACCTTCTCCGCCGGAACCTCTTTTAACGTCTCTGTGATTCCTTCTTTTACATAATTGTAAGAAGATACCGGACCTGCTTCAGGCGAACCTGCATAATACTCATCATATCCCATGATCACTACATAATCTGCTACAATTCCCTGCTCTTTACGGTCATACTGTGTGTTAAAGCTCTTTGGAACATAGTTGTCCACCGACAACACCAGTCCGTTCTGTCTGCATTTTACCGATAATTCACGGATAAATTCAATATAATGTTCTCCGCACTTATCGGAAATCTTTTCGAAGTCTACATTGATACCATCAACGCCGACACGGAGTGCCTCTGCGATCAGCTGCGTGATCAAAGTCTCACGTCTGGATGTATAGCTGAGCAGTTCGTAAGATTCCTGCTCCGAACTGATGCCTCCGTCAAAATCCCTGACGGTCATCCACACTTCCACATTCTGCTTATGTGCGTAACTCACATAATCTGCCGATGCGATAGAGCTGATGTTACCGTTCGTATCTGCCACATGGATCCATGTCGGAGCCAGTGTCGTAAGCCCTTTCGTCTGGGCGATCCTCTGCGCCACCGCATTGTTCGCATCCTGGTTCGTCACATTATGCCATGCCATATTGATCGTGTAATCTTTGGTAATATTGGAATAATCCTGCTCTTCAAACTTTCTGGTAATATTCTTCTTTTCTTCGTTCTTCAGAGTCTTGTTCTTTACATATCCGATCACACCATCTGCTGTGCGTACCTTTTTCCAGTTCTGTTCACTCTCAACGACTGTTACTTCATCTTTTTTCTTAAGTTCTGCCAGCACAGGGCTCTTTACTCCGCCCTGATAACGCACCTGTGTATTCTTTTTCACAGTTGCAACATCCGTTTTTCCCCATTTTGTCCTGATCATAACATGATCCGGATTATTTGACACTTCATAATCAATATTCGTGTACTGCTGGACAAAATCCAATGCAATATATGCTGTGTTTCCTTCTGTTTTTAAAATAACGTAATCTTCGCTTTTCTTTTTTTTGGATATAGAGTAATCCTTACTGCCGACATCTACCGATATCATATCTTCCGGGAGCATATACAACAGAACATTTTCATTCGGATCCCAGTAGAACCGGCTGTTGATATAATCTCTTACAATATTATATGCAACATATACTTTTCCACCTGCCAGTTTTCCTTCTGCCTCCACGACTTTATTATCCACCGTGATACCAACCTGTCCATCCTTTTCTATCCCATAATATTTCTTCATATCATATTGTTCTTTTGATGGGCTGTAACGTTTCCACAAAATGATTCCTGCAATTGCTGCAATGATTAATATGATCAACAGGACAAATCGTATCATGCGTTGTCTTTTTCTTCTCCGCCGCATACGCGCACGCTCCGCCGGAGTTCTCTGTCTTCTTGGCGGATGATTGTCTGACGGTCTTCTTTCCTGTGATTTTCCATATGTTCTTCGGTTTTCATATGTGCGGCTACTTCTTCCTCTGTCTTCCATGCTGCACCTCCTACAGGTCACATTATAACAAAACGTAAGATACACGTCATTATATTTCGACATTTTCCTTAAAACTTTCGTCTTAATCTGCGGGGTATTTACATATTTTTCCTGATTAAATTGCTATATTCTGAAACCACAACTCTTTTACATCACCTTTGTCATTGAGCACATAATCTCTCATATATGCCTGATTTTCACACATCGTATGTGCCTGCACAATCTGCATGGGGCTGGCTGGTATTCCATTGATCCTGAGGCTTATATTTTTCTTTTCATAGCCTGTCAGTTCCTGGAACATATTCTTCCATTCGTCATTGTCCCCCATGTTCCTTCCTCCTTTTTACCGGATGATAACTATGGATGTTGCGCATATCTGCAGCGAAGGAGATGCCCGTGATACAATGCTGTTTTTATGCAGCAACAAATTATGTTTCAACTGGAAATAGTCCCCGGCAATTAAATATTTTTCATATTATGTCAAAATTATACTGTGAAATGTCTGCCTGAAACGGCTGTGTAATCTGATTTGCTTTTGATAGATCCATCCCACCCGGAACGTGGAATTGAAATATAAATGCCTGGTACGGCGTTCTGTTCCGTCCCCAAAATTAAAATTCAAGAAATTCTCCCTTATTGGTTCTAACAACATAGTTATCAGGGAAAACTATCTTCCAGTAGCGTCATTATATCTGATAAAATTTGAAGAATCAAGTCTTTTTTTATTTTATTATTCCGTTTTGTTTATACTAAATTTATTGAACATCAAACATTTTCTATGATATACTATTTTAGAAGGAAGTGATAATTATGAAGATTGAAAAAATCAGTGACAACCAGATCCGTTGTACTTTGACACGCGCCGATCTGGCTGACCGTCAGTTACAGCTCAGTGAACTGGCATACGGAACCGAAAAAGCAAAATCACTTTTCCGCGATATGATGCAACAGGCAGCCTTCGAATTCGGATTCGAAGCAGAAGACATTCCTCTCATGATAGAGGCAATCCCTTCCGCCGATTCGATCGTGCTGATAATTACAAAAGTCGAGGATCCTGAGGAACTCGATACCAGATTTTCAAAATTTGCACCTTCTTCCATTGCTGATGCCAGGAAAAAGAATACTCCGGGCAAGCTGGAAGGAGCAGAAGGTTTACTCGATCTGCTCGGAAAGGTTCAGGAATCATTTGAAGCACAGGCAGTGAAGTCTGCCTCGGATACCACATCTGCTTCCGGTGATGATACAGAAAAAAAGGATTCCGGTAACAATATCCGGCTCTTTTCTTTCCCTGTGATGGAGAATGTACTGAAAGCCGCCAGACTTCTGGCTCCGATGTACCACGGTTCCAATACTTTATACAAAGACGAACAGGAGGAGATGTATCTGCTGGCACTTGCCCGGTCCGATCACTCCGCCGCAGATTTCAATCGGATCTGCAATATGTTGTCTGAATACGGTGCTTTAGAAAGAGCGTCCGGCGCAACTTTCGCGTTCCTGGAAGAACACTGCAAGACATTTCTTTCCGGAGATGCGGTTCAGCAGCTCGCCAATATTTAGCCGGAATTATGATCCGGAATTGTCATAAAGATCTGCTAGCGGCAGTTCTTTACAAATAACTGCAAAAAAACTCTACAGGAATCCTGTAGAGTTTTTTGTAGTTATTTTTATATTATGCCTGGCTTGCTTCCAGTGTTGCATTCAGTTTTGCAACTAAGAGGTCTGGATCAATTCCGTGTCCCATAGCGCCTTCTTCGATAGATTCCATCTGAGAATGTGGGCATCCGATGCATCCCATTCCTGCTTCCATCAGATCGTCAACAAGCTTTGGACATGTAGAATAATATTTGGAAAGCAGTTCACCAAATGTCATGTCTTTTGTAATCTGTGCCATCTTATCGCCTCCTTTTTATTTCAGTGTTTCCATTATAGTAGCTTTTTACCATTGTGTAAACATTTTCCGCAAATTTATTCTTAATATTTGACTACTCAAATGTCAATATGGATAACTCTTTTTTTCGACATTTCTTCATTTTTATAACAACTCTACAAAACGTGCGTTCTTTTTCTATCCCCGAATAATCCCCCGTTTTTCCCGATTTGGGTGTGGATAACGTGGATAACTTTGTGAAAATCCCCATTTTTCTACATTTTTTGCATTTTTTGATGTGGATAACTTTTTTCATGAATTTTTTTGTATTTTTTGTTTTTTGCAGAAATATATCGATTTTTGTGGATTTTGTATATTGTGGATAACTTTCAATTCATGTGGATAATGTGGATAAAAAAAGAACCGGGGAATTTTTCATAAATTCCTCCGGTCTCTTTTCTTATATCAGCCGTCTTACGGTCACAATATTCGTATAGGTTGCCGGCAGGATCCCGATTCCTTTTGCACTGTTGATCGCATTTACGATCTGCCCATTTCCCATATAGATTCCTACATGGCCATTATATAAGATAATGTCTCCCGCAACTGCCTGATCGTAACTTACCGCCGTTCCCGCATTCTCCATATCCCATGTCGTACGCGGAAGTGCGATTCCAAAATGTGCAAATACCGACTGTACGAATCCGGAACAATCCGCCCCGTTTGTGAGGCTCGTACCTCCCCATACATACGGATTTCCGATAAACTGACACGCATAATCTACAATTGCCTGCCCGTTTCCCGCAGCCTGCGCCTTCTGCTCCTCCTGCTCCTTTTGAAATCTTGCCGCCTCTTCTTCTCTCGATTCGGCATACGTAAATGCATCTTCTGCATTTCCCGTGTCATTGTTCTGCACTAACTCTTCTGCTTTCTTCTGTGCCTCATTTCCTACCGTTATATATCTGGAATACACATACCCGGTCACATTTCCCGACTCAACCTTCGTCCATTCTCCCACAGGACCGGTGATCTTTGCCGCATAATCCGGATATAGTTTTCCAACCCATTCGCTGTCTGTTGTTGGTTCACTTCTTATATAAAGAAACGATTGTACATTTGCGAATGCCATATCTGAATACTCACCCTTTTGTTCCGGTACAAGATGATCTTTTACCGATATTGTCTTATCTGATGTGTAACAATCTTCCAATATCTGTGTGCTTTCCGCCGCTGGTATATTCTGCGTATCATCTATGTCTGCAGCATGCACCACCATTGGAAATGCTGTCATGATCCCGGTCACACTAACCAGGAGCACTCCTTTTTTAAGAATCGAATCCATAAACTCCCTCCTTTATGTTTTCTCGTCTTTTGTAATTGTTACAGAATTGTTACATATGTTACGTTTGTTATTATATCATCTGAATACATTTTGTCAAGTATTTCTTTTATTTTCAAGCGTATCATCTGATATTCCTCTATCTTCCATTCGTTTCATTTTTTTATTTTATTACATTTTGTTACATTTATTTCTCCTTATTGACAAATGATATAAACAACACTATACTAAAGATATCAATTATAGTAATTATTATCGTTATTGGAAGGAGGATGTTATGGCTGCTTTAAAATACAGTAAACAGCGAGCCTCTATCAAAGAGTATTTATTACACACAACCGCACATCCTACGGCTGATACCGTATATCTTCATATAAAAGAAGAATTTCCGAATATCAGCCTCGGAACCGTCTACCGCAACCTGAATCTGCTTGCCGACATCGGTGAAGCACTCCGGATTCCGACACCTGCCGGTGGCGACCGTTTTGATGGGCGCTGTGAACCTCATTACCATGTAGTATGCACGAATTGCGGAAAAGTATTCGATCTGGAAATGGATGATTCTTATATCCAGAAGATCAACGAAGATGCCAACGCATGTTTTGATGGAATTATCGAATCTCACAACACACTTTTCCATGGTCTTTGTGCCGACTGTATAAAGAAAAAGAACGAGAATAAATAATAAAATTTATCAAAAACTAATTGACAAAATAGTAATATCGTGCTAAATTAATATCAGTAACAATTACTAATATTAATTTTAATAAATCAAAAAATTATTTCAAAG
>OKSH01001515.1_pt1 | contig 20251 bp, 18 predicted proteins | sample 1601231 | NCBI WGS metagenome assembly OKSH01 (sample SAMEA3541596, study PRJEB24748) | human gut metagenome | biome: human gut; feature: human-associated habitat; material: faeces | place: China | collected 2012 | reverse complement strand
CTCTGGATGGTTTTGTCTCTCCAACAGAATAAGACGGGAAATTGTAGTGGTGCATATATCTCTTGGAAGTCTCTGCCTCATCCAGTCCGTCGATTCTCTGTGCTTCTGAAAGAGGTGCCAGTGTTGTCACTGTACAAATCTGAGTCTGTCCTCTTGTAAACATCGCAGATCCATGAACTCTCGGGATCAGGTCTGTCTCTGCTGCCAGCGGACGAATCTGATCGATCGCACGTCCGTCCGGACGTTTGTGATCTTTTAAGATCATCTTTCTGACAGTCTTCTTCTGATACTGATAAACTGCTTCCCCTAACACTGCCAGCCATTCTTCGTTCTCTGCAAATGCCTCTTCCAGTTTTTCTGTAATGACACGGATATTTTCTTCTCTTGTCTGTTTGTCATCTGTAAAGACTGCTTCTTCCATCTCTGCCGGTGGAACGATCTCTTTAATCGCCTCAAACAGTTCTTCCGGAACCGCGCAGCTTGTATATTCATGTTTTGCTTTTCCGCATTCTGCCACGATCGTCTCAATAAATGCGATGACTTTCTGGTTCAGTTCATGTGCCGCAAAAATAGCCTCGATCATCTGAGCCTCCGGAACTTCATTTGCTCCGGCTTCGATCATGATTACTTTCTCTTTTGTAGATGCAACTGTCAGCGCCAGATCCGATACTTCTTTCTGTGCTGCTGTCGGGTTGAATACAAATTCTCCGTCAACCAGACCAACCTGAGTCGTAGAGATCGGTCCGTCAAACGGAATATCTGAAATACTTGTGGCAATCGCCGCACCAAGCATTGCTGTCAGTTCCGGACTGCAGTCCTGATCAACAGACATAACCAGATTCTCCAATGTCACGTCATTTCTGTAATCCTTCGGGAACAGAGGACGCATCGGTCTGTCAATGACACGACATGTTAAAATTGCATTCTCAGAAGCCTTTCCTTCTCTTTTGTTGAATCCTCCCGGAATCTTTCCGACTGCATAAAGTCTCTCATTGTACTCTACACTCAGCGGGAAAAAGTCAATCCCGTCTCTTGGCTTCTCAGATGCTGTCGCAGTACAGAGAACTGTAGTATCTCCGTAGTGCATCAAAACCGCACCATTTGCCTGCTTTGCCACTCTGTCAACATCCACGCGCAGAGTTCTGCCGGCAAGTTCCATCTCAAATTTCTTATACATAATATTCTCCTTTTTGTTTGAAACATTTCCCGGAACAAGTGTCTCCGAAACTACTGAAAAAAACACCGGAAGCTTTCGATATACTTTTCAGTGGTCTCGGGTATACATACTTGTCCGCAATCTAGATTATTATACCATAGATATGTATGAATCGCAAGAAATAAAAAGACCTCTGCCTGCCGGATAAACCGACACAGGCAGAAGTCCCTCTTCCATGAATTATTTTCTTAATCCAAGTTTTTCGATCAAAGCACGGTATCTTTCGATATCTACTTTTTTCAGGTATGCAAGCAGTCCACGTCTCTGTCCTACCATTTTCAGAAGTCCTCTTCTTGAGTGGTGGTCTTTTGGATTTGCTTTGAAGTGATCTGTCAGCTCGTTGATTCTTGCTGTCAGGATCGCTACCTGTACTTCCGGAGATCCTGTATCTCCTTCACTTCTTCCAAATTCTGCAATAATAGCCTGTTTCTTTTCTTTTGCGATCATCGTATGATCCTCCTTTAAACTTAATAATAAACCGCCTGGTATTAAGTAACGGTCGGAGTTGTCCGATTACCGAACACCGGCTGAATCCTAAGGTAGTATACCACAGGGATTTTCGGATGTAAAGTCCTATTTTTTCAACTCGATTTTCAAAACAGTATCGATTTCATCCGGCAGCGGATAACTGAATACCGGATTTTCACCCAGCGCCACAAACGGTGTATCTGAATACATAGCTGTATTCCATGCCTCACCCCTCTGCACCTGCGCTCCGCTGGAAAGGAAGGTGATTGTTCCTACCTCCTGCGGGCTGATTCCATACAATGGGAGTGCTCCCAGAGGCGTTTCATAAATATGGGCATATACCGTGTTTCCTTTTTGTGTATAACGTCCCCATTCCGGCTTGTCATACTCGGAAATTCCACATTCATAAAGACTTTCTCCGTTTTGCTCCATCCATTCTCCTACCTGCGTCAGAATTTCCTGGCTTTCTTTCGGAATTCTTCCTTTTGCATCCGGTCCTACGTTCAGGATAAAGTTTCCGCCTTTGCTGACACATTCAACCAGTTTGCGGATAATGGTCTGTGATGTTTTGTAAGTATGATCATAATAACAGTATCCCCAGTGGTTGTTCATCGTTGCACAAAGCTCCCACGGGATCGGTTTTCCGTTCAGATCTTTCATTCCTCCCGGCGGAATGATCATTTCCGGACTTGCGAAATCTCCGCTGTAAATATTCGGATGATCTGTTACGATACTTCCGTTCTTCTCTCCGGAACCTTCCAGACGATTGTCAATAATAACATCCGGCTGATGTTTTCTGACCATACGGATCAACTCTTCTGCTTTCCATGTATCTTCACACATGTTGTCATAAGAGAAATCAAACCAGAGAATATCCAGCTTTCCGTAATTGGTCACCAGTTCTTCCACCTGGCCATGCATATATTCCAGATACCGGTCAAAATTGATATTTTCATCTTTATACGCCTCATTTCCGCGCATTGGATGGTGCATATCATTGTATTTCGGATAGTCCGGATGATGCCAGTCAATCAGTGTAAAGTAAAGCCCTACTTTTAATCCTTCCGCACGGAATGCATCCAGAAATTCCCGAACCAGATCCCGTCCGGCCTTTGTATTTGTCGCTTTATAATCTGTCAGTGCAGAATCAAACAAACAAAATCCATCGTGATGCTTTGCAGTCAGCACCGCATATTTCATACCTGCTTTTTTTGCCAGTCTTGCCCATTCTCTCGGATTGTAATCCGTTGGATCAAACTGCTCGAAATATTTCTCATATTCTTCTACTGTCATTCGTTTTTCGGACATTACCCACTCGCCCAGCGCCGGAATGGCATACAGTCCCCAGTGGATAAACATTCCGAATCTTTCTTTCCGGAACCATTCGGTCCGATTCCATATTTCCTGATTCATTACTATTTTCCATATCCTTTCATTTCATAAACAACACCGTTGTGTTCCCGGCTGTCTTCTGCCGCCAGTGCCATCAAATGACTCTCGATGGATTCTGATGCGGCGCTTACGCTTTTTGCAGTTCCGCCTCCTGCCACCAGTTCCACAAAGTCTTTCATCATGGAGACATCGCTTCCGCTGTGTCCACCTTTTGGTACTTTTACCTTGATCTTTGTTGTATTTCCAGACGCAAAATCTTCCACAATGATTTCATTTTCTTCCATGTTTCCGCGAATCTGTCCTTTTGTTCCCATCAGATTGATGATCCGCTCGCATTTATTGGTAAACGCACACATTGTCATACTTGCTGTCACACCATTGTCAAACTCCAGATTTACTACCTGATGATCTACCACATCGTTGTCACAGTGGTAAACACACCTTCCATATGGTCCGTCTTTCAATGCATCCAGCAGAGATTTTTTATCCGTCTGAAGACTTACCACTTTTGCAAATGTTCCGCCTTTTTCCTCTAAATCCTCCAGATAGAATCGAGGTGCAAAATACGGACATTCATCCCGGTGTACACATCCGTCCAGACAGTGAGCCGGAGCATCTTCTGGTGCATTTTCTTCTTTAAAATGCATCAGATTTCCGAAACTTGTAAGTCTTGTACAGGACGCACCTACGAGCCATAATAAGATGTCCATATCATGACAGCACTTCTGCAGGATCATCGGACTGCTTAAGGACTTGTTTCTCCAGTTACCACGTACAAAGCTGTGTGCCATATGCCAGTATCCCACACTCTCAATATGCTGGATATCAACAAGCTGACCGATCGCCCCTTCATCCAGAAGCCGTTTCAGCTCTCTGAAAAATGGAGAATAACGCAGCACGTGGCAAATACTGATCACCTTGTCATAATTCTTTGCGATCTCCCCGATCTCGATCAGTTCAGATTTTACAGGTGAGATCGGTTTTTCACATAAAATGTGATAGCCTTTTTCCACGGCCAGCTTCAATGCCTCATAATGCATCTGATCCTGTGTACAGATCAGAACACAGTCCGCCATTTTCGGACGGTTCAAAAGCTCCATGTCCGATTCCACAGCGTTTTGAGGTGCAATATCATGAAGCTTTGCAAACTCTTCCCGTCGATCCGCTCTTGGTTCCGCTACTGCTACAAATTTCAATTCATTGGGATAATCCAGGGCATAAGAGGCATAAGCCTCTGCCCCTCTCTGTCCGGCTCCCAAAAGAATGGCTGTTACTTGTTTCATGTTTTTTCTCTCCTTTTAGCCTTTTACTGCCCCACCAGACAGTGCTTCAATAAAGTACTTGCTGAAACAGCAGAACAAGATCACCGGCGGAAGCAGAATTACAACGATTGCGGAAAACATTCCGTTGTAGTTCGTAGAAAATGCATTCTGGAACTGTGCCAGAATCGCCGGAACAGTCTTCAGTTCTTTTGTTGTCAGTACCATAGATGCCCAGTAGTATTCATTCCAGTAATTCATAAACGCCAGCATTGCTGCTGTCAGGATTCCCGGACGTGCGATCGGCAGCATGATCTTGAAAAATGTCTGTGTATAACCGCAGCCGTCAATACGCGCTGCTTCTTCCAGCTCTACCGGTATCGTCAGGAAATAGTTTTTGATGACCATAAAGCTGACTGCGATACCGCTGCATGTATAGATTAAAATCAATCCTGCATGCGTATCGTTGATTCCCATACTGTTGATCAGATTATAAACCGGGAATGTCATCGCTGTCGGTGGAATAAACAATGTAGACATCAACATGACGCTGACCACCGATTTAAATTTAAAGTTCATTCTTGCCACAACATACGCTGACATGGAAATCATGATGATACTTAATACGACAGAAATACCTGCCACTTTAAAACTGTTAAAGAAGTATCTCATAATATGCATGTCCCGGAATACTCCGATATATCCATCAAAACAAAGTGCACTTGGCAGAGTAAATCCCGGCTCTGCCAGAGGATCTGCCTTCAACGAGGAAATTGCCACCCAAATAACCGGAAACAGGGAGATGAAACATACCAGAATCATCACAACATACGAAACGATCTTTCCAAAAGTCCCCACTCCATGGACCGCTTCATTTTCTTTGCCTTTTCTCTGTCTGCTCATCATCTTCTGCCTCCTTTCTGTTTTCTCTCACGAAACAGCATATTAATGATCAGGATCAATACCAGACCTCCCAGGATCTGAATCGCACCGATCGCATTTGCACGTGCGTACTGTGCTCTTGGACTGACAACTGCCAGTTCACGGATCAGGAAGCTGATACTCTTTGTTCCTGCTGCTCCGTTCGTCAGGAAATAAACTTCATTATACAACAGGAATCCTGCGGATACGGAGAGAATACTGATTGTCTTTATTGTATCTTTAATCAATGGAAGAACGATACAACGATCCAGTGTCCATCCTTTGGCTCCATCCAAAAGTGCCGCCTCACGAACCTCTTCCGGTATTGCAGAAATCTGTCCCAGAACCATGATCATGTTTGTTCCTGCAAAGAAGATGTATGCGCAGGTCAAAGCGATCATATTTACCTTTGGTATAAACAGTACGTTGTCCTGGAAATTCGGCACAAAAACACGGATAATTTCATTGATAATACCATACTTCGGATTGTACAGCTGTAAGAAGATCAATCCCATTGCTGCCGAAGAAATAATATTCGGTATCACGTAAATATTTCTTGCCAGCTTCCATCCTCTGCATTTCTTGGAGATTACCAGTGCCACTCCTGTCGCGATCGGAACCTGGACTACAAGTCCGCACAATGCCCAGATACAGGAATTTCTAAGTCCTTCCCAGAAATACGGATATTTCTCAAAAATATATTTATAGTTGTCAAACAGATGTCCAAAGGAATACATCTGCATATCATTCAAATTCGTGTAGTCCCATTTTGCAAAGGAACTGATGACCACCGTTGCGATCGGATATAAATAAAACACACAAAAGCAGACCAGAGTCGGTAAAAGAAAGAAGAGAATAAACGCATTCTTTCTCAACTTTTGTTTTTTTCCGGTTATTTCCATTTTGCTACCTCCTACTCTGGAAAATTTCATAGAGAAGGAAGCTGCTCCTTAAATACCTCCTGCAAAGAGCAGCTTCCATGATTTACAATTAACCAATCAGACCGATCAGTTCACTCTTTAATTCTTCAAATTTTGCATTTACATCAGTTCCGGAAACGGTAGATTCGATCAGTTTGTTACCGATCGCATTTGCAATATCTGTTCCCCATGTAGAATCGATTGTTGCAATCACATATTCTGCATCATTTGCCTGAGAACATGCCTCTGCAAGAAGTTTTGTTTTCTCGTCAGATCCTTCTGCCAGTGCATTCAGATCCAGTGTTGTTGTACATGGGTTTGCACCTACTTCTTTGAAGATCTTTGTCTGTACTTCATCACTTGTCATATATTTTACAAATTCCAGTGCCAGTTCTTTTTCTGCATCACTCATATCATTTGCTGCTGTGATTCCGCCGCTTGCAGAAGATAAGGAAACGCTTCCCGGGAAGATTGCCGGTTTAAAGTTTGTAGTATCTTCAAATCCGCCTGCTGCCCATACTCCGTTGAAGAACACTGCAGACTGTCCTTTGTTGAAGTCTGCTGCCCAGTCGTTTGCACCGTCATCGGCATTGCTGCTGGCATTGGAAGATCCGTTTTTCTGATCCATATTTGCCACCTGTTTGAATGCTTCTTCAAACTCTTTGGATTCGATTGCTTCTTCTGTCAGAGGCTCTCCTACGATTTTTCTTCCATTTTCGGACATACCGAGGATTGCGTTAAAGCATCTTGTAGATCCCTGACCGGCACCATATGCATACACATCTCCGCCTGCGGAACGTACTTTTTCCATTGCTCCTTCAAAATCGCTCCAGTTCTTCCATGTATCCGGTGTTGTTGCTCCTGCGTCTTTTAACACCTTGTCATTGTACCAGTATCCCAGTGTCAGAAGCTGATCGTGAACCGTATAAATCTTTCCATCCACGTCGTTCTGTGTATAGTTGATTCCAACGTTGTCTTTGATCCCTTCTTCATCTATGTATGGTTTCATGTCAAGGAGCAAGTCCTGACTGATCGCTGCCAGTGATACAGACCGTCCTGCCAGATCCACTATATCCGGATAGCTTCCGCCTGCCACTTTATTTTCTACCACACTGTCGATATCCTCTGTCGGAATTGCTTTAAATTCCACTTCTCCATCTGCATGCTCTTTTGCAAACTCGTCATAGATATCGCGCATAACCTGTGCAGGTGCCCATTCGCTTGCATCCTGATAATATCCATGATAAAACTCCAATACCTTGTCATCAGATGCTTCTGTTTTCTTTTTGCCGTCATCTGTTTTCTCAGAGTCACCGGATTTCCCACATCCGGAAACGACTACTGTTGCCGCCATAGTTGTAGCCAAAATCAGGCTGATGATTCTTTTCTTTTTCATTACTAAATCCTCCTTCGATTTCCTGTTGAATTTAGAATATCATGATCATCAGCCTGACTCTATGGATAGAATTGACACTTTCTTGCATTATTTCTGGTTTTTCCGTGTCAATTTCCTGTTTTTTGTAATATATTTATGATTCTGCCGTTTTCTTGTAATTTATTTACCTCTGTTTTGTCATATTTATGAAAAGCGCCATACCATTTTCATGATATGACGCTGCAACTATTGATATAAATTTGTACAAAACTGCTCTTCATCCAAAGTCCCGTTAAGAACTTCCATAATCTGGTTCCGAAAGTTTTCCAGCTGATCTGCCGTCCAGAGATTGTCCGGCACCTCAATGATACGGTCTGCTCCACGAATCGCTTCCACAGCATTGCACATCCTCGGAATCTGCTCCTTATATTCTTCCAGATGTATCTTTGGGCTGGACGGCATTTGTCCGGTTTCCAGAAGAATCCGCTTCTGTACCTTTTCGCTGAGCATATACTTTAAAAATTCAACACTGGCATCCATTGTCTCTTGATTCCCGGTATTGCCTACAATATATCCCAGACATACGGAAGAACTGGCGATCGTGCTGCCATTCTTTCCCGGAAACGGTGCATAGCAGGCATCGATTTTTTCATCGATCAGCTTACTTGCCCACACTCCATTGATATACATGGCTGTATTTCCACTGTTGAACATACTTCCTTCGTCCCTGTATCCATAATTTTTGTCTGTACTGTCCCCATATTGTCTGATCTGCTTCATTGTCTCTAAAACCGGAAAAAGTTCTTTTGCACTTAGCATCATCGAATGATTTTCCACTGCGTCCTGTGCTTCTTTGGAAGTGTCCAAAAGCAGGGCATCTGCCAGATAAGCACTGTTTTCTTTCGTAATCTGTACCGGGATCACCGATTTTCCTTCATTCTGTGACCAGCTCTGTATCTTCTCACAAGCCTCCAGAAACTCATCCCAGGTCTCCGGTACCGATTCAATCCCCGCTTTTTCAAAAATATCCGCGTTATACCAGTATCCCCCTCCAAGCAACAGTACATCTGACAGGGTATACAGCTTCCCGTCCTTCTGCCAGTAGGAAATGATCTCCGGCGCTACAGACTCTGCAAATTCCTGATCTTTCTCCAGATAAGGCATAAGGTCTGCCGCTTTGTTTTTTTCTTCCATAAAGCGGTACACCGAATCTTTTCCGTAGCCTCCTGTAAAAATCAGATCCGGAACCTCTCCAACAGAAAGCATGTTTTTTGTCTTTTTGATCACCTCATCCGATGAAGTCATGGACATCAGATTCAGCTTGATCTCCGGGTGCTCTTTTTCAAAATCCTTATAAATCTGCCGCATTCTGACATGCTCCGATTCCATGGAGCCCCAACCATGTATCAGCGTAATCTCTGTCTGCTCCGCGCTCTCCTTACTGCAGCCTCCGAGCAGACAGGCCGTCATAAGAAGCAGTAAAACCCACGTTCCTTTTCTCATAGATTTCTTCCTCCGGACTGCTCGTATTCCTTTGGCGGACATCCTGCATATTTCTTAAACACCTTTGAAAAATATGCCGTATCCTCAAAACCGGTCAATGCTGCGATCTCATAGATTTTCTTGTCTCCTCTTAAAAGCAGTTCTTTGGCTTTTTCCACACGAAGAGAATTAATCGTATCAAACAGGTTCTCTCCTGCCTTCAATTTGTAAAACCGACTCAGATAACTGGAGCTGACATGGACTGCCTCCGCAATATCCGCCAGTGTCAGGCGCTCTGTATAATGGTTCCGGATATAGGTCTGAACACGCTTTAACAATGTATCTGTCCCATCTCCCTCTTCTGCATTCTGCGGCACGATCAAAATCTGCTCTGCACTTCTTCCCTTGGCGTAGGCCTTTGTCTGTTCATAGAGCAAGGAAGAATCATCTCCCTGCTGATAGGCCCGGCTGCACAAAATCTGCGGCGTCTCTCCAAGAAAGTTTTTACAAAAGGCTTTCATTTTCTCACAACAGCTGAAGATTTCCTCTGTCCGTTCACTGTCATTGACTGTAAGCACCAGTCCTTCTTCCTCCGTTCCGGGTGAAAGAGCGCGGTATTCAAACGAATGAAAGGCATGCAGAAAGAATTTTCTCACCTTTTCACCCTGACGCACCGGTGTTACCAGGAGCATCCGATACCAGGTCATATTTTCACTCTCCAGCCGCTGTTTGATATTTGCAATGGCTGCCGGAATTTCTTCCAGAGCTGCTGTTTTGACAATATAATCACTCACCTGGTACTGAATTGCCTTTCGTGCATACTGAAAATCCGCATACGCAGTCAGAAAGATCACAGACGTCCGGATATGATTTTTATAAATGTATTCCGCAACTTCCATGCCGTCCATCAGCGGCATTTTTATATCAATGATCGCAATATCCGGCGGACAGCTGCGGATCTGTTCCAACAGATCCTGACCATTCTCCGCAACATAGATCAGCTCGCATCCAAGCTCCTCCCAGGGAATCAGCTTTTCCAACCCTTCCCGGATATATGGTTCATCATCTGCAATCATCACTCTCCACATGACTTTCTTCCCCCTTTTTCCAACGGCAGACACATCGTTACACAAGTACCCGCACCCGGTGTACTCTCAATCTTCATCGATGCTTCTTCACCGTATATCGTATGAAGCATCTGCTGTGTATTGGTAAGACCGATGTGCGTATGCTTCTCATCTTCCACCGCCTGCCCTTTGTTCTTCTTCTGCTCTTCCACATCAAATCCGACTCCGTCATCTTTGATCTGAATCCGCAGCTTCCCATTTTCTTCTTTTGCTTCCACCCTGATATGACCGCTTCCCGGTTTCGGTTCGAGACCGTGTGAAACAGCGTTTTCCACCAATGGTTCCACACTCAGCCGCGGAATTCTGGCATTTTTCACTTCTTCACTGCAAAGTATATCATATGTAATCTTTCCTGCAAACCGCTCTCCCTGTAAAAGCAGATAAAACTCGATCAACTCCATCTCCTGAAATAACGGGATTTCAATCTCTCCGTTCCGGAAAATCTTTCCCTGAATCAGTCTGGAAAATGCGCTCAAAAGCTTTTGCAGTTCTTTGTTTCCCTGCAATCCTGCTTTCATACTGAGCATGGATAAAATGTTAAACATGAAATGCGGATTGATCTGAGACTGCAAATATTTTACCTGAGCCTGTGTAGCAAGAAGCTGTTTTTCATAGACTTCCGTGATCAGATTTTTGATCTGCCCGGTCATCTCATTAAACCGTGTGCTGATCTCATCAAACTCTCTTGTATCAAATTCCCGCATCTGCGCATCCAGTCTGCCGTTTCCAAATTTCCGGATATCTTCTCCGATAAACTTCAGCGGACGTGTCATTCTCATGGATACCGCAAATACGACAATCGCCGTGATTCCGATCACGATCAGAAAAATCACTGCAAAAGGCTGTACGGTGGAACGAATCGAGGCATAGATCAGATTCTTGGGAAGTGCCATCCTCAGTTCAATCCCAAATCCGGTTTTCCCTCCATAAAAGAGAGTCATCTGATTTCCGATCTTTTCCTCACTGCTTCCCAAATCCTGAATTTCCAGCATCTGTTTTGCCTGTTCTTTTCCCTTTTCATTTGCAAACAGAATCTGTCCTTTTTCTCCTGTGATCAGCCAGCTGCTTTCCGGATATTCTTTTGTTTTGGAAAACAACGTATCCACCGCACTTTTTCCAAGGGAAATAATGCAGCAGCCGGACTCCTCCATCTCCTCATTGTATACACGCATACATACATACGCGCGTTCATCATGTGTCATATACCAGTATTCATTGCTGCTTTTCAAAAAACTGGAATTGATTTCTTTATAAATTTGATTCTGAAGCTCCATATTTTCCACTGTCTCCGGGTAGAAACGACTGCTCACCCATTCTCCGTTTTCATTAAACAGATAGATGCAGTCGATAAACGGAGAGGCGGAATCAACCATATTCATTTCCGAAAACAAATCGGTACTGTTTGCAAACTGCTCCCTTGCTTCTTGCTCATTGTACGCTTCTCCCGCGATAAAATGTTTCAGCACATTATTATGCCGCAGAGAAATCACCATATTTTCCATATTTTTGATTCTTGTATCAAACTGCCCGCTTGTATTCTCGAGATAAAATTCCAGGTCAGAACGAGCCTGTCTCGAAAAATGAAAAACGGACAACACCATCTGTGCGATTCCAAGAATCAATGTCGAAATAATACAGGCCGACAAAGTCAGAAAGATCAGCTTTGTACGAAAGCTTGGTTTTTTCTTCCCTTTCTTCATAAACCACCTCACTGCTGCGCCCGAAAATACTCCATACCAAATAAAATATCTCGATCCACCTGTGTTTTTAACTCCTCCAGAGATGCAAATCTGCTCTCTGGTCTCTCAAACGCACAGAATTCAATCTCCACATATTTTCCGTATGCATCTCCCTTATAATCAAATACATACACCTCTGTCAAAATCCGTTTTGCATCCGTTACCGTCGGTTTGATCCCCAGATTGCCGATTCCGCAATACCAGGTTCCATCCATTTTTACTCTGCATGCATATACGCCAAACCGGGGGGCTGCTTTTTCGGGCTTCCATGCGACATTCAAAGTGGGAAATCCCAGCGTTCTCCCGAGCTTTTGTCCATGCTCTACAACGCCCTCTGTACGGTATCGGTATCCCAAAAGCTTTTCTGCAAGTTCCACATTGCCGACTTTCAGCGCCTCTCTGATATAGGTACTGCTGATTTCCCTTTTTCGATACACTGCCTTTTCTACAATCTCCAGCTCATATCCATAGCGCTTTGCATACTGTTTCAGCATACAGATATCTCCTCGCTTCTGATGACCAAAATGAAAATCTGTTCCCACTGCAATGTATGCGGCATGCAGTTGTTCAATCAGGATCTTTTCAATAAATTCCTCTGCTTCCATCTCACGGATTGCCTCAGTAAACGGACAGATGATCAGCGTATCCACACATCCTTCCAGATATGCTTTCTTTTCCTCGCCTGTCATCAATGCTTCTTTCCCCATATCAAATGCAAAAACAACACTTTCCGCTTTTTCCTGATCCGCAAATCTTTGAATCCGGCTGATCAGTTCCTGATGTCCTCGGTGAAGACCGTCAAACTTTCCGAGTGTGACAGCTGTCCTGTTTTCTGTCTGATATTTGCTTAAGTCTGTTACGTACTGCATAATCATCCTCTTATTTCTTCCTGATCCAGAAACATCTTTTCCACAGTAAGTTTTTTCCTGTTTTTATCAAAACAGAAGATACCGATAAAATGATTTTCCAGATCGTATACACGTATCCATTCCTGATTTTTTCTTTCTTCCATATCTGTTACAAAGCGGATTGGAATCTCATTTCCGTTATACGCAAGCGCCTGCCCCTCTTTTTTTACCGTCACGGCAGGATATTGGAAAAACACTGCATCCAGAGGGGTTATAATCTCTGAAAGCTTTCCTTCCTCTCTTTTTTTCTGTATTTCTGAAAGCTTCAGACTGCTCTCAATCTCAAAACGGCTCACCTTTGTACGAAGAAGCGACTCCATACATCCAAAGCAACCCAGCTTTTCACCGATATCGTGACACAATGTCCGGATATAGGTTCCCTTGGAACAGGAAACCTCCATCCTCACACGCGGCAGTGCCATTTCCAGGATCCGGATCTCTTTGATTTCAACTTTGCGGCTTTTGCGCTCGATTGTCTTCCCTTCCCGTGCCAGCTCATACAGCTTTTTGCCGTTTACTTTCAGTGCAGAATACATGGGCGGTATCTGATCATATTCCCCCACAAAACTCATCACACAGTCTTTTACCTGCTCCTGCGTGAGTCCTTCTGTCTCTCCCACTCTCAGCACAGTTCCTGAAATATCCTGGGTATCGGTCTCTTTTCCAAGCAACAGGACCGCCTCGTATGTTTTATCCTTTTCCGTGAGCATATCACATACCTTTGTTGCTCTTCCCAGACAAACAGGAAGCACGCCTTCCGCATCCGGGTCCAGCGTGCCTGTATGTCCGATCTTCTTCTGTCCCACAATTCCACGCAGCTTTGCCACTACATCATGGGATGTGTATCCTTTTTCTTTGTATACGTTCAGAATTCCATTTACCATAACAATTCCTGTCTTTCTCTTCTATGCCTCTTTTAGCTGCAATGTAATCTGTCTAAGCAGATTGTTGATCACATCGTGCGCAGAACCTTTCATTGTAACCCCTGCTGCACGCACATGACCGCCTCCACCAAAATACTGAGCAATACTGCTTACATTGACTTTGCCCTTGGAACGCAGACTGACCTTATACTCCCGGGTGTCCGTCTCATGCAGAAAAATCGCCACTTCCACACCTTTTGTCTGCCGAAGCTGAGCCACGATTCCCTCCAGATCGCTTGGAACTGCCTCGAAAAATTCCATCTCTTTTCTGGATACAACAGAAACGACCACCTGTTTTTCTAAAACCAGCATGCTTTCTAAAAGCGCTCTCCCTAAGATCTGATTCTGGATATAGGTCTTCTCAAAATAAGTTTTTTCGATAATCTCACTGCCGTCAATTCCTTTTCTAAGCAACTGTGCGGCTGCCTCCATCGTCTCCGGAGAGGTACAGGAGTACTGAAATACTCCCGTATCATGTGCGATTCCCATATACAGTGCTTCCGCACATGCCTTACTGATCTTCTCATCTTCCAGAAGTGTATAAACCAGCTCTGATGTAGAACTTGCCTCCGGGCGAATGTAATTTAACTCTGCAAATGCATCATTGCTCACATGATGATCGATACAAACCGTATGTGCAGCCTGTCGAAGTAACGGTGCAAACGGTCCGAGCCGCTGTTCGTCCCCACAGTCCAGACAGATAAACAGATCATATGCCGTCTCTTCTGAAAGTGTATGTCTGATTTCCTCTGTACGCGAGATTATGGAAAAGGATGCCGGTATCTTTTCCAGATACAGATCAACTTCTATTTCCGGAAACTGCTCTGTAAGATACAGGTACAATCCCATCGATGATCCTACACAGTCTCCGTCCGGCCGAACATGACCGGAGAGCGCGATCCGCTTCTTTCCCTTCAAAATATCAGATAATACAATTTTCATGCTTATTTATTCATCCTCACTTTTCAAATCTTTGGTCAGATCATTGATTTTTTTCGTCATATTGACACCGTATTCAATGGACTGATCCATGATAAACTGGATCTCCGGTGTATTGCGCATGTTGATCGTTCTTGCCAGTTCACGCCGGATATATCCTTCTGCACTCTGAAGTCCTGTGATCGTATCTTCCTGGGCTTTCTTATCTCCCAGCACGCTGATGTATGCCTTACATGTCTTCAGATCAGGTGCTACTTCCACCGCTACCACGGAAGTCATCGGCGCCACTCTCGGGTCCTTGATGCCTCCGCGTAGGATGTTGCTCAGTTCTCTTTGGACTTCAGTATTGATTCTTGTGTTTTTAATACTGTTTTTCCTCATAACTGCTCCTTATTTTCTTTCTATTTCTACCATCTTGTATGCTTCTACAAGATCGCCTTCTTTGATATCATTATAGTTTTCAAATACGAAACCGCACTCGTATCCGGCTCTGACTTCTTTCACATCATCCTTGAATCGTTTCAGAGATGCCAGAGGTCCGTCAAAGATCACAATGCCGTCACGTGTCAGACGAACAGAACAATTTCGTTCAAAAGTACCGTCCTGTACATAAGAACCTGCAATCGTTCCCACTCCGGATGCCTTAAATGTCTGACGTACTTCTGCGTGTCCCAGTACCTTCTCTTCAAATACCGGATCCAGCATACCTTTCATTGCCGCTTCCACATCTTCAATCGCATTGTAGATGACTCTGTAAAGTCTTAAGTCAACGCCTTCACGGTCTGCAATCTCCTTCGCTGTCGCATCCGGACGCACGTTAAATCCGATGATGATCGCATTGGAAGCAGATGCCAGAATCACGTCGGATTCATTGATCGCACCAACTCCGCCGTGAATGATCTTGATCACAACTTCTTCATTTGACAATTTGATCAGACTCTGTTTGATTGCTTCCACAGAACCCTGTACATCTGCTTTCACTACGATGTTGAGTTCTTTTAAGTTTCCTTCCTGAATCTGATTGAACAGATCATCCAGAGACATCTTGGATTTTGTCTCTTCAAGCATCTTCACTCTGTGCTGTGAAATAAATGTCTCTGCAAAGTTTCTTGCTTCTTTTTCTGACTCGCATCCCACAAAGACTTCTCCTGCCTGCGGAACCTCATTCAATCCGAGGATTTCTACCGGCTGGGACGGACCTGCTTCTTTTACACGTCTTCCCCTGTCATCCATCATGGCTCTTACTTTTCCGTGTGCGGATCCTGCTGCAATGGCATCTCCCACACGAAGGGTACCTTTCTGTACGAGCACTGTCGCAACAGAACCTTTTCCTTTATCCAGCTCTGCCTCGATCACAAGTCCTCTTGCCACACGGTTCGGATTTGCTTTGAGCTCCATCACTTCTGCTGTCAGAAGAACCATCTCGAGAAGCTCCTGAATTCCTTCTTTTGTATGCGCGGATACCGGTACGAAAATCGTGCTTCCGCCCCAGTCTTCCGGAATCAGTTCATACTCTGTCAGTTCCTGTTTTACACGCTCAATATTTGCACTTGGCTTATCGATCTTATTGATCGCTACGATAATTTCAATTCCCGCTGCTTTGGCATGGTTGATCGCCTCGATCGTCTGCGGCATCACACCGTCATCTGCTGCAACTACAAGAATCGCAATATCTGTAGAATTTGCTCCTCTCATACGCATTGCAGTAAACGCCTCATGTCCCGGTGTATCCAGGAATGTGATCTTTTCTCCGTTGATCTCTACTACAGAAGCACCGATGTGCTGTGTGATTCCACCTGCCTCGCGGTCTGTCACACTGGTATCACGGATCGCATCCAACAGAGAAGTCTTTCCATGGTCAACGTGTCCCATAACACATACAACAGGAGGACGTTTTACCATAGTAGCTTCATCTTCTTCATCTTCTTTGAGAAGCTCTTCAATGACATCTACAACTTCTTCTTTTTCACAAAGGATCTCAAATTCCATTGCGATTTCTTCTGCTGTCTCAAAATCAATTTCCTGATTCACTGTTACGATCTTGCCCTGCATGAACAGTTTCTTTACGATCACAGACGGTACCACTTTCATCTTGTCTGCCAGTTCCTGAATTGTCAGTACTTCCGGGATTGTGATCTGTTTGATTTCCTCTTCCTTTTTCACTTCCGGCTTTGGCTGTGGTCTCTGCACTTCTACTGTCGGCTTCTGCTTTCTGCCTTTTTTGCCCTTGCTTTCAAATCCTTCTTCTCTGTTTTCTTTTTTCTTGTAATCTTTTTCTTTATCTTTTGCTTTATTGCGCTGCGGTTTCTGCTGCTCTACCAATGGCGACGGAATTGAATTTCTGTCGTTTCTTCTGGAATCCGGACGCTGACCATTTTTTGCCCCCTCGTCCTGGCGACGGTTTCCTCTCTGACCGTTTGGAGCAGAAGACGGACGCTGCCCGTTTCTTCCATCTGCCGGACGATTCTGACGGAAACCGCCTCTCTGTCCCTCTTCCGGACGTCGGTTTCCTGCCGGGCGTCCTTCCTGTGGTCTTCTGTTCTCTCTCTCTCCATTTGCCTGCGGCCCTCTCGCCGGACGATCCTGACGGGATCCATTCTGACCGGAAGCCGGACGCTGTCCGTTTCTTCCGCCTGCCGGACGATCCTGACGGGATGTTCCCTGTGTGTTCTGTCCATTTCCCGGACGGGATCCTCCCGGGCGGCGGTTTCCGCTCTTCGAATTCTGTGGGCGGAATACCTGTACGATATTTTTCTTTTTCGGAGCATCTTCCGATGTTCCTTTTCCTGCGTGCCCGCTGCGCAGTTCTGCTACGACCTCATCCGGAATGGAGCTCATGGAAGTTTTCGCCTCCACATTCTTTTTCTCCAGAATCTCCATCAGGTCTTTATTTTCCATCCCCAGCTCTTTTGCCAGTTCATGCACTCTTAATTTCGTCATACTCAAACTACCTCCTCTATGCAATCGTATTATTTTTTATTTCCAGTTGTTTTCGAATTCCTTTTGCAAATCCTTCGTCCAATATCGCCAGAGATGCACGGAACTCTTTTCCCATTGCATGCCCTAAGGTATCTTTATCTCCGTAAAAATAAATTGGAACCTCATAAAACTTACACATATCCCGGAATTTCTTTTTGGTGTTATCCGATGCATCTTCCGCTACGATCACCAGTGCAGCTTTCCCGGATTTTGTCTCATTTTCTGTCATGAATTCACCACTGGCACATTTTCCTGCCTTTGTGGCCAGCCCGATCAGGGACAGCACTCTATCTTGCTTCAAATTGTTCCATCTCCTTTTCCAGCCGTTCATATACTTCTTTTGGAATTGCCTGCTTAAACGAACGTTCCAGCCCTTTATTTTTTGCCGCCTTTGCAAAACACTCACTTGAAAGACAGACATAAGCACCCCGTCCGTTTTTTCTGCCGGTCGTATCCAATACAAATTCATCGTCTTCTGTCCGCAGAACTCTGAGCAGTTCCTTTTTGGCTTTCATTTCTCCACATCCGACACATTTGCGCATCGGAATTTTCTTTTTACCGTTCAAATACCTCACCTCTCAAAAGAGTTTATTCTTCCTCTGCCTCTACAAACTCAATCTCTTCGTATGCATCTGCATCTTCCGGATATCCGTCTGTATAGTTGACAGTTTCCTCATAATCCTCTGCATATCCGTCTTCTTCCATCATGTTCATCTGATCCATGTAATCCTCCGGGAGTTCTCCGGACTCGATCGCCTGTGTCTCGCTCTTAATGTCGATCTTATATCCTGTCAGACGCGCTGCCAGCCTTGCATTCTGACCTTCTTTTCCGATTGCAAGAGACAACTGGTAATCCGGCACAATAACACTTGCCACTTTTTCATCCGGATCTGCCATAACAGAGATCACCTTTGCAGGACTTAAGGCATTCTCGATCAGAAGAGCCGGGTTATCACTCCAGTTGATGATGTCGATCTTTTCTCCTCTGAGCTCTTCCACAACCGCATTGACTCTGGCACCGTTCATTCCGACACATGCTCCGACCGGATCTACATTCTCATCATTTGACCATACAGCCATCTTTGTACGGGATCCTGCCTCACGGGCAATGCTCTTGATTTCAACGGTTCCGTCCTTCACCTCTGCAACTTCTGCTTCAAACAGACGTTTCACCAGTTCCGGATGTGTACGGGAAACCAGGATCTTTGGTCCCTTCGGAGTGTTCTTCACTTCTACAATGTACAATTTAATGCGGTCTGTCGGTTTAAACACTTCTCCTTTGACCTGCTCATTTTCTGTGAGCATGGCATCTGCTTTACCCAGATTGACACTGATATTTTTGCCAACATAACGCTGCACAATACCTGTTACAATGTCTTTCTCTTTTTCAAAATACTGATCGTATACTACTTTTCTTTCTTCCTCGCGGATCTTCTGAAGAATCAGGTTTTTCGCATTCATTGTTGCAATACGTCCAAACTCTTTGGACTGTACCGGAACCTGACAAACATCTCCGATCTGCAGTGCAGAATCAATCTCTTCCGCATCTTCCAGTGTGATCTCGATTGCCGGATCAAACACTTCCTCAACTACTTCTTTTTCTGCGTAAACAGCATAATCACAGGTCTCTCTGTTCATGATCACCTTGATGTTATCCGATGTCCCGAAGTGGTTTTTGCAGGCACTGATGAGAGAGTTTTCAATCGCATCCATCATGGTATCTCTGCTGATGTTCTTCTCTTTTTCAAGAATTGTCAAAGCTTCCATTAATTCTGTGTTCATTGTTTCATTTCCTCCTAATTTAAAAATCCAACGCTAAACGGATAAGTGCAATTTCACTTTTTTCAAATGTCTGTGTACTGTCATCTTCATATGAGATCGTCACTGTGTTCTGATCAAATTCTTTCAGAATTCCAACAAATTCTTTCTGTCTGTTAATCGCACGGTACGTACGGATCTCCACTTCCTGTCCCACGCTTCTGATAAAATCTTTTTCTTTCTTCAAAGGTCTTCCAAGCCCTGGAGAGCTCACCTCAAAAATATAGGAATCTTCGATGTAGTCTTTCTCATCCAGAATGTCTGAAAATCTTCTGCTTACCACTTCGCAGTCATCCACTGTGATCCCTCCCGGCTTGTCGATATATGCTCTCAGATACCAGTTTCCTGCTTCTTTTACATATTCTACATCTACCAGCTCGAATCCCTGTTCTGCTACGATCGGCTCTAAAAGTTCTTCTGTCTGTTTTTCATATTCTTCTCTTCTTGACACGTCAAACTTCCTTTCTATCTCACTTTTTTATTTTCCAGTATCGTTATCTTCTCCCGCATGACCGCATGATATGTAAAAAGCCCTATCATACAAAGAAGAGTGAACTTTCGTTCACTCTTCTGCCGGATTGATTATGTAACTATAGACAGTATAGCACCATTATCTGGTGAAAGCAAGGGATAAATCAAATTTATGTTCTTTTTATGTTACTGTTCACACCAATCCCCACCTATCCATGCGCAATCGTCGTGCTTGCGCACTTCAGTGTCGCACTTCGTGCTAGTGTGCTGTATCGTTGATATTTAACATTACTACTGCATCTTATTCAGATGCA
>OKSH01001490.1_pt1 | contig 20490 bp, 20 predicted proteins | sample 1601231 | NCBI WGS metagenome assembly OKSH01 (sample SAMEA3541596, study PRJEB24748) | human gut metagenome | biome: human gut; feature: human-associated habitat; material: faeces | place: China | collected 2012 | reverse complement strand
CCGCACACATGGAAACCATCGTCATACAGATATTCCAGAAACTTTTCCGGCTGATCTGTATATTGATCTGCAATGTCAAATGCCAGATTTTCCTTTTCATCATCAGTCAGATCTTCTGCCCTGTCATGCAGCACATGTTCCATATTCCTAGAAAAATAGTAAATTTCATAAGGAAATCCTGCCACAGTTTCCCGGTTATACAGAGAATATACAATCTTTCTCTTACTTAGATTTCTGCGGATCAATCGATTCTTATTTTTCGCCTCTATATGCGTATCAAAATATTCCGTTTTTCCATTTTCAGACTGCCTGACCAACGATGGCGGAATAAAAGCTCCGTCTGTATCAATGATCTGAATCACCTTAAGGATATCATCCGCTACTATGAAAGGATTTTTAAGCAGATACTTTTGGATTTCCTTATCAATCCGTTCTTCAATATATTTTACCGTCATGTTTTCGTCTGCAGTGATATCTGTATGGAGCACGTCAAATTCTATATCATGATCGTTTACCAGTTTTGTAAATATCACAGCCAGTGCATCTTCATCCGTCGGCCCTTCTACAAGAAACAGAATAACTTTTTTAGTCATTAGCACGTATCCTTCCTGCCCGCCTCATAGCAAGCTCCATCTCATATATATTTGTTTCATTGTAGAGTTTTTCTTTTTGCCCGCCAAGCTTGATTGTCCGCAAATAAGATAACCGGGTATTTTGCGTATTTTTGATATAAGTAGATTTTATATAGCAATTCTCAGGATTCACAGTCGTATAAAGCAGAGTATCGTTTTCAAGGATCTCCAATGGGCGTAAGTTATGTGATGTAAAGATCAATTGTCCTTTAGCTTTATCCTGCATAACTTCCAGGCATTCTCCCAATAAATACTCATAAATACCAGAATCCAGCTCGTCTACCACAAGGCAATAAGACTCCCTGTTATAGCAGGCAACTAAATTACTGCAAATAGAAATCAGCTTCTTTATTCCTGCGGATTCATACAAAAGCGGAATCCGGTTCTCTCCACGCATGGCAATGATTTCAAACTGCACTCCGTCTTTTCCATCCTTCAATAGCTTATCAAACGCATTATAAATTTCTATATTGATCTCAGGTATTAATGATTTCATTACAATATTGATCTGCTTGATCATATATCTGAAATACGATTCCTCCCTGTAAATACCAATCTGTTCAACAAAGCAATTAAAATTTATTCTTCTCAGTGGTCTTAATATATAGTTTATCAAAATATAGAAGAAATGGATATATATTTTCTTTTAATATTTTTCTCAACTTTCCCACCAGCAAAACTGGCATAAACAGTTGATTTTTCAACTAAAATTTTAAAATAATTGGTACCTTGACATAAAAATAGCACCTGATCTTTGATATAATAAGTTCACCACAAACAAATACTCAAAGGAAAAGGTGCTGAGCTTATGATATACCAAAATGATAAAAATGAAAATACCCAAAATCAATTTTCCAACGCTTTAAAAGAACTTCAGATTGGAAAATTATTGCGAAACTCCAACATTACAAAATCCTGCGGCATTTCAGCATATGAAGTATTTCAATTTTTACTCCTGCTTGTATTTCAGGGACGAAATCTCTTTCGTTTTCTAAACTCTAAACATAAAGACCAGGCCGTTTCAAAGAATACGTATTATCGTTTTCTTAATGGAGCTTCCTATAACTGGAGCAGATTTCTTCTGCTCCTTTCAACTAAAGTTACTTCCAGCTTTGATGCTCTTACCAGACCGGAACGGGTAAAAGTACTGGTTCTGGATGATTCCGTAGTAAAGCGGAATCGGAGTAAATCTGTAGAACTGCTTGCACGTGTCTATGATTATGTAGAACATAGATTTCAGAAAGGATTTACCCTGCTTACACTGGGATGGTCTGATGGTTACAGTTTTATCCCCGTTGGGTTTAATCTGCTTTCTTCTGCCAAAAAGAGCAATCGTTACAATGAAATATCTGAAAATATCGATCATCGTACAAACGGTTATAAGTTCCGCAAAGAAAGCATGATGAGTAAAACAGACGCCGCAGTTCTTCTTATCCAGAGAGCTTTACAGTCCGGTATAAAGGCCGACTATCTTCTTATAGATACCTGGTTCACAACGGAACCTATGATCCGCTCTGTTATGGATACCGGGCTCGATGTGATCGGGATGGTCAAGCAGCTGAAACAGCGTTATATCTATAAGGGCAAAAAATATACACTTCACGAACTAAAAAGAATGGTCCGCTTTGAAGGTGCGAGAAATATTTTTGGCTCTTTAGTAGTCACTACCAAAACAGGAATTCCTATTAAGATCGTTTTCGTACGAAACCGCAATAAGAAGAGTGAATGTCTGTATCTCTTAAGCACAGACGTTTCTTTAAGTGATACTGAGATCGTACGGATTTATGGAAACAGATGGTCTATCGAATGTTTTTTCAGATCATCAAAATCCTTTCTGAAGTTAGGCACTGAATTTCAGAGCCATAATTATGGTGCAATGGTAAGCCATACGACCATTGTATTTACAAGATATATCATTCTGGAATGGATCCGCAGGAACCAAAATGACCAGAAAACGTATGGCGAATTATTCTTAATGTTCTGCGATGATATCCAGGACATGGACTTAACCAGTGCACTGCAGAGCCTTATGGCTCTGTTTGTGGAGCACATTTTAACATTATCTACTGATATTACATCCATCATAAAATGTAAAATAAGTGAATGGATTGCATCTCAAGCCGCATTTATTCGGGCTTTATTTAGAGATATCAGCTGGGAAAGTTGAGTATTTTTCTAAAAAAGCTTTATTTTATCACTCTCCAGTCACCGGACGCATCATGGAAAGCAGCTCCTTCCGGTAATGATCGGCCTTTTCCTGATTGCCCTGTTCTTTCCGTACCATCTTTGTGATTCCCGGATACTGTCCCGGGAAGCTTTCCAGCATGATACCATCTCCATAGATCAGGTAAACATCTCCGTCTGTCATATCTTCCTCTGTCAGCTTCTTTCCATTCTCATCCGTAAGCTTATCCGGTATCGTTCCGGAGAAAATCGTGTCCGTGTCCAGATCCGCAAAATACCAGCTGTTATCATCTGGATGAAAATACACTGCTGTCATCGGCTTTTCCCCGCATCCCGCCAGACAGAACATAACAAGTACCGCCAGCATCACGATCCATTTTTTCATTATTCCACCTCCTAGTCTCTGTCAGTATTTGATTATTTCGACTTCACACCGTGCTAGCACCATGAAAAACATTAATATTACTGACTTCTACAATGTTTTTTATCTGGCACTACCATTAGTGGGAGATTTTTGATATAAATTTAATTGATCGTTGGAAGTACTTCCATAACCTGATCAATCACTTCCACAATTCTCTGTATATCCATATTTTCTTTTACATCAGAACTATCATTCACGTTCAAACCATCTTGCCAGTCCTGGACAATCGATACTGCCGGGATATTCACTAATGCAAACGGATAATGGTCACTGTTGGTTGCCATTGTCAGGAAAAATCTGTCACTGGGTGTAAATAGTTCTGACATACTGTTTTTATTTAATTCTGCCAGTTTTTTCAATCCCTCATCATCATATTCCGCATTGTCTGGTCTTTTGTTTCCTTCGATCATAGCCATATAACCCAGATCACTTTTTTCTGCAATAGTATCAATATTTATTACTCCGATAATCTGTTTCCGCTCGTCCTCCGTCAGCTTACCAACATACCATCTTGAACCCAGCATATATTTCTCTTCGCCCGAGAACAGGATGAATTTTATATTATACGGTATCTCTGTATCTTTTAAAATCCTTGCCAGTTCAAGCACTGCTGCCACTCCGGAACCGTTATCATTGGCGCCCACCGAATCTTCTGCACTGTCATAATGGGCACTTATGATCAGATTTTTTGTAGTATCAATAGATGAGTTTTTTGTCACAATGATATTTTCACCAATGCCGTCAACAATTGCATTCTCGGCTGTTGATGCCAGAAACACATCCGCCTGCGAGGAATGCCTTATTGCATTCTCATTGTTTTCATCGTTATATTCGAATTTCTGGTATTCTATTTTGTCATATCCCAGATTGCCAAAATATTCACTAATATATTCTTTTACATTCTGTATTGCATCAGAATTTATTGGATGCGGTTCAGAAGTGATTTCATCGATGATCTGTTCAATATTCTGTTCCAAAGGCTCTATTATTGTACCGGTCTGGGTAACACTCTCCGCCATTGTCTGAATTGGTGCTATTAATGATATAACCATAATTAAGGCAATTGTAATTTTTTTCATTTGTGAGCTTCCTCATTTTACCAAGTATTAATCAGTATCTTTTATCCAATAACTTTCCATGCAGAACCATAGGCTACAACGAAAGCTTTTTTCCATACCATAAGCATTATCATGTGATATACTTCTGCCATTTAAATCTCAGATTTTGAAAAAGGAACAGACATTGATAAATTTACTTAGTTCCATTCTGGGCTATGCACGGAACATTACAACCACATGATCAAAAAGCAGTAAATCTGATATTCAAATGTACATTGTGATCCTTTTTTAACAAAATAAGCTTTTTTATCATTTATGTTATCAACTGATACTATTATACCATGAACTGCATCACCAACCAAGTGTTCTTTTTTGCTTTTACAGCGTTCGTACAGTGCTTTTACAATTCATTGCACATCTGTAAAGGAAAGAGACTTCTTGCTATATATTATGTTAAATTCCTGAAAGTATTTTCTTTGCGTTCTCCAGGTTATTTTTTCCATTTATTTTTGGATATACTTTACTGATTTCAGAAGGCTCTCCTATTTCTCTGTAGAGATCCTGTGCCTGGGAAATGGGTAGGTAGATTTTCCTAGAATCTCCGTTTCTCTGGCTTTCTTAATGCCCCCGGCTGTGGCTTCTATCACGACAAATTTTTTTTCATTAGAGTTTAAAAGGACATCAATGTGCTGGCAGCAGTAACTTTCGCTGTTCTGCCTGTCAGGATAAAAGAACTTGTCTACGGAAATGTCCAGCAAGGTGACGATTTGGTAAAAGGTATTCAGGTTTGAGTATGAGGACGATACGCAGTTTTATGTTTTAGTAGTATTTTATCTACATACTCGATGACAACATTGATAGATTGAAAGAATGGCGGTAAAATAAATGCGGATAAAATTTGAGACTCCATAATAGATACATATTTCTCTGCTATATTTGAAAAGTTGGAGGTGGAACAATGCAGAAGATTTTAATTGTTGAGGACGATATTGACATTCAGGATATATTAAAGAACCATCTGATTGATGCGGGATACGAAGTTGCTGTTGCTTCTGACGGTGTGGCGGGCATTGCAATGTTTGGGGATACCATCGACCTTGTGCTGTTAGACATCATGCTCCCTAAAATCGACGGCTATGGTGTATGTGAGGTCATTCGTAGGCGGTCACAAGTCCCTATTATTATGCTTACTGCGCTTTCGGATGAAGAAAACCAGTTACGGGGTTTTGAACAGCAGATTGACGATTACGTTCCAAAGCCCTTTTCGCCCAAAATCCTACTGTGCAAGATCGCGGCTATTCTTCGCCGTAGGACTGTGGAAAATCAAAATCAACCCCTGCTTACTTATAAAGAGCTGAGTATGGACGTTGACGGATTCCATGTATATCAAGGCGGAAACGAGGTTGTTTTAACCAGCAAAGAGTTTGCGCTTCTTAAGCTTATGCTTGAAAATCAGGGAAAGGTCTTTACTCGGCAAATGCTACTTGACCGATTGTGGGCGGACGATTTGGAGGTCGAAGATCGGATCGTTGACAGTCACATAAAGAACATTCGCAAAAAATTAAATGCTGACTATATAAAAACAATCAGAGGAGTGGGATACAGAATTGACAAAGTACATTAAGCAACGGTTATCCGTTAAGATTTTTATAATTACATTTTTTCTACTGGGTACAGCTTGTAGCGGAACATATTTTTTCATTTCAAAGCTGTTACCTGTGACATACTCCAATTTGATAAATGTGTCCACAGAGAAAGCCGCTATGCACCTTGTTGAGCAAATGACAGCTTTTGACAATATATCTGATTGCGAAAATGATATATCTAATTTTTCAAAGGAAACAAATGCCGCTTTTTGGATTGAGGATAGTAACGGTCGTATGATATATCCCGCCGAGGCATCAATGGAAACCTCTACTACTTCGGCAGATTACACAGTTACATTCGATGAAGATGAATCGTTCATAGATATGCAACCGTCTGGGGAAACCACGACAAATTTTTACCCGTTCACGTTAAAAAACGGCACTGCTTATGCGTTGGCAGTTCAAACAGATTTGTTCGTTGTACAGCAGGCAACAAAGGTATTGCTGTCTATTCTTCCGTATGTTATCCTAATGGTCTTTCTGCTTTCGCTCCTTTGTGCATGGCTCTATACACGGTATATCACTAGACCTATTGTGCAACTGAGCAAGATTTCAAAGCAAATGGCAGAATTGGATTTTTCCGGTCAATGTGGTACAGGACGAGAAGATGAATTAGGGTGTTTGGCGCAAAATCTAAATTCATTATCTGCTTCGCTATCCACTGCATTGAACGATCTTCAAACTGCCAACCAACAGCTCAAAACAGATATTGAAAAGGAACAGGAGTTAGAAAGACAGCGGGTAGACTTTTTCTCGGCAGCATCCCATGAACTGAAAACACCACTAACCATCTTGAAAGGACATTTGGCGGGAATGCTGAACGGAGTCTGCGGTTATGAAAACCATATAGAGTACATGGAGCGTTCCCTGGCCGTTGTTGATAGGATGGAAAAGTTGGTAAAAGAGCTGCTGTATGTTTCTAAAGCAGAGGGAACTCAAAAATCCGAATATAAAACCATTAATTTTGCGGAAATATTTCGGGTACAGATTGCCACTGTAACAGATTTATTGGAAGAAAAGGAACAGTGCCTTGAAGCAAATATTCCTACCCGTCTTTATTGTGAAGTGGAACAAGCACAGATGGAACGGGCAATTCCAAATATATTGGTAAACGCAACTCACTATTCTCCAAGTGGTGAACTGATTCGTATATCTTTGTCCGAAACGCATGGTACAATTCGTGGTGAAATTGAAAACACAGGTGTCCGTGTGCCTGACGATTCTATTCCACATTTGTTTGAAGCCTTCTACCGAGCAGATACATCTCGTAACCGTAATTCCGGCGGAAGCGGATTAGGGCTTTATATTGTTGGCAAAATCATGGAAATGCACCAAGCAAAGTACGGCATTTCAAATACAAACAATGGTGTACTGTTTTGGTTTGAATTGCCTTGTAAGCAGCCAGTAGACAACTCCATCTAAAATCCATAATCCATGCAAACTATATCCAAGTTGCTTTGTTATATTATAGCTGTCCTCAAGAGGGCAGCTATAATTCTTATAAAGCGAGGTCTTATCTATGAAGAACAAAAAAATTTTGGCAATAGGCTTGTGCGGAGCAATCTGTTTAAGCATTGCAGGGGTTACTTATGCAAGCGCATTGGCTTCGGACACACCAAAGGTTTCAACATCCGAAACGGGAAACACATCCAGCGCAGATATTCTCTATCAAGATACAGACGGTGGACAAATCAGCGTTGACGGTAAAAATTGGGTCGATGAGGCAGATTATGAGAAGAACAATGCAGCACCAGATGTGCAGTAGTGGACAGCTGATGAATATGAGGCGTGGATGAACGAACAGAAAAAAGAAATGGAATCTTTGATTGGAACCGGAGATGGTTGGTATGATGGGGAAGGCGTATTCCATGAATTTACACAGGAAAGCGTAGCTGCTATGATGGACAGCTATAAAGGAACTCTGGAAAGTATCAAAAAAGGAGTATTGTATTCCAAAGACAACGGTGACGGCGATACCTACTCCATGATTCCACCTACTGAAGATGTAGTTTCCTCTTATAGTGTTGATGTAACAAAAGATAACGGAAAAACAGTACACATTGGAGATTATTCCACAGTTGAGGAATTAGACAAAGCCATTTCTGATGCAGTTAAAAATGGTCAGCTCACACAAGAAGAAGCGGACGCCGTTCACCAATAATAACCAAACCATTCTGCCGCACGACGGCAAAAGAAAAAAAGCCGTCATACAGCAGACAAATTGATACGCCCATTTAAAGCAGCGGCATTGATTTTCAGAGCCGCTGTATCAAACGGGCAAAAAGCAAGAACTGCCCGGGCAACAGAAAAATTTGAAGAACCGGACACCCGACGCCAGGCCATTTCGAAGGCAATCGCCGAATTGCTATATATTATGTTAAATTCCTGAAAGTATTTTCTTTGCGTTCTCCAGATTATTTTTTCCATTTATTTTTAGATATACTTTACTGATCTCAGAAGGCTCTCCTATTTCTCTGCAGAGATCCTGTGCCTGGGAAATGGGTATGTAGATTTCGTTGCCTTCTATTACTACAGCGGCTTTACAGGGCATATATGAGGTTTGCGGTCCTCTTGCGGAATTGCTGGATAAGGTAGTAAGATCATCTGTGGTTTTGGAAGTATCCTTCTCTTTTTCATCCAGGGAATAAAAAATATTCAGGTTTTCACCCATCTCTAAAAATTTTTCCTGTTGTTTTTTTGAAATGGCATGATTATTATAGTCTTTCATATCCCGTAGGGAACCATTTCCCAGCAATAACAACGGCATCTTCCCCAGTTCATTCTGAGTTGGATTTTTTCCAAACGCATTCATATCAATTCCTGAAAAAGTCGTTGTTTCCGTATAATCTTCAATTTTGATGACAACCGGGACTTCTATGACTGGCCAGATTTCTTTTATACCTTTTATCTTCTTCGCTTTCTGCAAAAAATCTTCATCATAAGCCAGATCTCCAAGTGGGAGCAACACAGTAAATTGCCGTTTTTCTTCTTTCATGCCTGCCAGCAGCATTCCTAATAATGTAAGTATCAATGACAGCAGAAGTATGACAAATAAGGTAAAGCTGTCTATTTTTTTTCTTTTCAATGAGAAGCCGCCTTTCTCGCTTCTTCAAGAAGGATATTTTTCTTATGAAGCTTTCTGACCAGAATCAGGATTATGGAAATAAGCAGTACTGCAACAACTGCAGCTATGGAATACCACCAGTTATTGGTTTTCTCCTGGTCATCTTCAACCTTTAAAGACTTTATCTGGGTTTCTTTGATTTCAGAATCAAATTTTATTTCTTCCTCATATGATTTGCCATCTGCATCCTCATACGTAAGAATTAATTGACCTGCACATTTTCCTGTTTTTCCTTTTACATATATGCGAAGACTTCCTTGGGATAAATCTCCGGCCTCTATGGTCCCTAAGAATGCAGTATCGTTTGAGCTTAATTCATCAGCCTTTAAGCTGACACTTGCATTGTATATTTTGTCTCTTCCGAGATTCATTGCTTTTACCGGGATCTCTACTGTATCCATAGTGTATAAAACAGATGGAATATCTGAAGCTTCCAGCTTAACACGAACCGGTTGGATGATCTGAAAAGACAGTAATTCTGTACCGGTAGTTGCCGTTGCTTTCGAATCTTCATAATCCAGAGAAAAAGTAATGACAGCCTGGCCAGGATCACAGTTTTCTGTTATAGTAATCATCTGTTCCAAAGTAATTGCTTCACCAGGAGCCAGGACTTGTACATAAAAAGAGTTTTTCTCAAATTCGATTCCTTTGTTCTCTGTAGAAAGGGAAATTTTTAAACCAAATACATTTTGACTGCAGCTTTTATTTCGAAATGTCAGCGACATTTCTGTTGTAGAACCAGCCTCCAATCGTCCACCCGAAAGATTGCTGTCTTCTAATAATACCTGCGGTTTATGTAATATTTTTTCACTTGATGAGTCTGATGTTGAATTACCTCCTCCCCCACCGCCCGAATACCCTCCGTTGTCTATAACCGGATCTGTTATCTGTGGGGCGTCACCGTCCTCCGGATTATCACTGTCTATTACAACATGAAAAGGATTCGATTTAGAACCATCACCAAAGTCATCTCCTGATGTAAAAATATCCGGATCCGGATTTTCTTTATCGTTATCAGCTTTATCAGGAGTCTTTTCATCCTCTGCCGGAGGTTCGGTACTCGTAGAATCATCCTCTTTTTTATCAAGGGTTAACGAGTTATCATTCTCATAAGATACGGACGGATCTGAGTCCGTAAATCCTTCTTCAGCAGATGTAATCTCCGTGTTTTGAGGCTCTGTGGCAAAAACGGTAGCTGGAAGAAATATTATTGTCGTACACAATACTAATGCCGTTTTTACAAATAAATTTCTCATTATCAGGCAGTCCTTTCTCTTAAGATTCCTCCATCCATTTCATATACGTGGTCACATAAGATTCTGATGTCCTCTTCATTATGGCTTGCCAGCAAAATGGTTTTTCCTGCTGCTTTTAAATCCAACAGAAGTTCTCTTATTTCTTCCACGCCATGTTTATCCAGTCCATTAAACGGCTCATCCAGAATCAAAAACAGAGGATCTTCCATAATGGCCTGTGCAATACCAAGGCGTTGACGCATTCCAAGGGAATATTTTCCGACTGGTTTCTTCATGTCCGGATCCAATCCTACCCTTTTTAAGACTATGCGGATATCGGCCTTCGAGATCCGGCCATTCATGTCTGCCAGGATCTCCAGATTTTTAAAGCCCGTATATTGTGTAAGAAAACCGGGAGTCTCGATAATAACTCCAAGACTTTCAGGAAAATCCACATCATGGCCTATTTTTTTTCCAAATACAAAAATAGCGCCCGTAGTTACAGGAAGAAACCCACAGATGCATTTCATAAGGACGGTCTTTCCTGAACCGTTATTTCCAACAATCCCATAGACGTTACCTGTTTTCAGGGAAAGATTTACTTCCTGTAACACGATGTCTTCACCGAAACGTTTGGTCACGTGTTCTATTTTTACGCAGGTGTTCTGCATCATTCCACTTGCTCTTTCCAGATCACAGGCCAGATTAAATGTCCCTTCAGATTTCTTCCAATCTTCCATATAAAACACCTCCCAGAATTCCCAGCATTACTAATAAAAACAACAGTAGAAATAGCCAAACTCCTATTTTGTCCGGTCCCCAATTTTCATCAGCCAGTATCCATTCTACTGGATAAAACCATATCTGATTCTTAAAATAGCGGTCATGAAGGATAATTCCGAAATAAAAGCTTACAAAAGGGATTCCATATGCCATGTAAGCAGAATCCCATAAAATCCCGCAGCTTCCACCGAAAGTACTTATGATACTTCCGATAAGTCCTGTCCGAAATGCCTTCATGAGTAAGTCCAGAAGTGCTTCTTTCTGAATAGCACCCTTTATCTCCAGCGGATAGAACACAATAAAATTGATAAAAAGTACCGTTAGTATAGATAACGTCCAGACCATAAAACCAGATACCATAATGGAAAAAACTTTACCTTCGATATACTGTCTGCGAGTCGTTCTGGGAAGTATCTCCTTTAAAAATCCACTTTTATATTCTTGCAGAATGGAATCACTCCATGGCAATACGGCTGCTACCGGAATGGCAAAAGATACTGCCTGACTTTTTAAGGAACCTTCCAGTATACTGATAAAAGTACCACATGTCAGTGCTTTTTTTAAGCTGGGATAAGTCTGTCCAATGGCTATGGAAATGCAGGCTATCAGCCATGCTGCCAGAAAATTCTTATTAAAAAACATACGTTTTGTTTCACCCCACATAGGTTTTCCCCCTTCCGATCATGTCTTTTCTCCAAGAAATTCAAAGGTATATTTTTTCATCCGGTTAATTGCAAAAAATGCAAGAAGAACTAAAATACCCAGAAAAAACATATAGGAATGCGAGATTTTCGGGAGCAATGGATCATAACCCAAGTTATGTTTTCCGTATACTGCCTGGTTCAGAGGACTAATCCAGCAGATTAATACATTTACCTGATACATTTCGTATTTTTCTTTATGTAAAATTGCAGCCAGTACTTTCGGGTCCAATAAAAAGCCAAAAACACTGTAAAGAAGGCCAAAAATCATCCCCTTAGTCTTCCCTTTATAGAGATTTCCTACAAGGATTACAAAGCTTAAGGTCAGCGAATAACAAAACAGAAGGAAGAAAACCTGCAGCATACAGCCATAGGGTGAGATACTTTCCATGACCCTTACTGTAGAAGGGACCTGTAGGTTTTTTCCTAATTCTGAATAACCAAGCATGGCCGCAGTTTCGCTCCACAGGTTACCTGGATAACTCTTTTTCATACACAGCACGGCCGTAAACAGCAGCATCAAAACCGTATATAAAACAGTTACAAGAATAACATAAATGAATTGACCTAAAAGCCATTTTCTCTTGGTTGTCCGGGTCAGCTGGTATGGAGTAATAGGTGTCATCTTCGGCAGGTCAGAAAACATAAGAAGCAAGAGCAGCGAACTGGACAGTACTGCTATCCCATCCCCAAATGTCCAGATAAATGGTTCAATGGCCTGTACCGGTGTATCGTAGGTCTCCATTACAACCATGATTCTGCCTGTAAGCAGGAAACTAAGTACAAATTCTAACAGAAATATAAAAATAACTTTTGGATTGCGTAAAAATCCGAAGAAATTGTACCTTACAATTCCAAATACCTGTCTCATGTCAGTAACCCAGATTCCGGTTTATAATACTGCCATCCACGGCATTAATGGTAAGGAAGCTTTCATTCGGATCTTTACTGGTATTTGATTCTGTTTCTCCGTTATATTCACTTTCTGAAGTCATGCTGCCGAAAAAATCCCAGACGGGGATCAAAATACCTGTGTGTGCGTCAGTAGACGGCTCATATATTCTGGCATAGCCAAGAACGATCCGATCAATATTATAGACTCTGGAATTTTCATATTGCATATTATCAGCGTTTGTTACCACCATCATTTTTTCATAAATTTTCATAATCTCGCTGAATGAAAGAAGATTTAAATTCTCTGTCTTTATGTTACCAATTGTGTAGGGATTTGAATAAGTCATGCTTTCTATGCCATCTTTATCGACATAGAAACAGAGACTTTCATAAGACCATGTTTCCATCGTGCTGTCCATATCTTCCAATGCCCCACCGTCTGCAATTGTCTGAGTTACCGGCACACCATTTATGGTACGTGCATAATCAATTCTATATCCATTTCCAAAATTACCTGAACTATTATCGCCTTCAAAACTTTTGCACACCGCGTAATTCCAGTTAGAAAACTGTAAATCTGTGATGCCCATTTTTTCAACTTTTTCCTTTACAAGTTTTTTTGCTTCATCCAGGGACAGCCCGATAGATTCTTCTGTGGGTTTTTCTTTCTCTTCAGAATATCCGTAATCACACCACATTGCATCCTCCGGTATTTTTTCCCCGCCCTTGTTTGCTGCTTTCTTGATCTTGACTGACAAGGTATCGGAGCCAGTGGAAGATATTTTATAGTAGTATTGTGAATCGTCTGGCATTTGTGCAATACAATCGAAAGGATTTCCGGCAACAGGTTTTGCCTCTGTCAGGGTTTTCTTTTCCGGAGCAGTTTCGTATTCCTGTTCCCATGTCTCAATATCTTCATAGATATCATAGACATAATTCCCATCATCATCTGTTCCATAGTTATACGGATCCAGGTTTCCGTTTGCAACGTCTTCTTTTAGTTCATCCAGAGTTTTTTTAATTTCATCCTTTGTCTTCACGTAATAACTATCCATGGTATAAAGTTTCGCCTCTGAGAAGAATGCGTTTGTAATACGGTCGAGAAGCTCCTGGGTAACTTCTGCCGCGGTGACAGAAATAGCAGATATCTTTTCCACTTCCGGAATTTCTACGCTTGCATCTGTATTTACCACGAGCTTGGCACTGTCATCTTCCACATGGCTTTTATAATTTTGAGGAGCATCAATGAGATTCCTGATGGTTGTCTTTGACTCTGAACCGTCATCGTTCTTGCTTTCAGATGCTTCTCCTTTAGAACCACTAACATCATCCGCTTCCGTATAAGCATCCACAGCCTTGCTCCCCTTCGGCTTTACCAAAGAAGAATCCGGGGTCTGTGCGCATCCTGTAAACATTCCAATACAAAGCACTATTCCTGCAAACTTTTTTATGTTTTTTCTCATTTCTGGTAATATCTCCTTTCTAAGGTTGTTATAAGTATATCATCGAGCATTACACCAAATCTTTCGCGATTTGTAACTGATATGTAAACGTTAGTGTGATTACCAGAAAACAGAGACGGTAGTTCCTTTTCCCGGATTGCTTTCAATCTTCAGTTGGAAATCGTGCAGTTCTATAATTTTCTGACATAAAGAAAGACCGAGCCCTACACTTCCTTTTGCCCTGGAACGAGATTTGTCTACCATATAAAATGGTTCCGTCACCATTTCCAGATCCTCTTTCGGTATTCCCTTTCCAAAATCTTGAACCATCAGATGGTCTGGGGTTGCCTCAAGCACAATTTTTGATTCTTTCCTGGAAGCTTTGACTGCATTATCAATTAGATTTGTCACTACACTTATCATTAAGTCCTGATCGAACTTCTTTACCAATTCTTTTGGTTCACAAAATACATCAAGAGAGATGTTTTTTTCTTGAAGCCTGCAATCAATAAGTTCTTTTACTTCTTTCAGGAAATCATCCACCTGTATTTCCATTGGATTGAATGAGTCTTCCGAAGCTTCATAGAGTCCGGTTAATTCCAACATTTTCATAGAAAGTCTTGAAAGCCTGCGACATTCATTTTCAATATAAATCAGAGCCTTCTCCTGCCTTTCCGGGGTCAGGCGCACAGTAAGCAATGTATCTGCATATCCTATGATTGCAGTCATTGGGGTCTTCAGTTCATGAGCCAGACTTCCAATAAGCTGTTTTTGTGTCCGGTTTATGTTAGAAAGACTTTCAATTTGTTCTTTTATTTTACCTGTCATAAAATTAAAGGTTGCACCTACCTGCGCAAGTTCTGTATTTCCCTCTGACGGTACTTTAAAATCATAAATACCTTCAGAAACAAGAAGCGTAGCTTCTCTTAGGCTTATAAGCGGTGCTGTGATTTTTCGAAGGCTCAAATAAAGGACAATTCCCATCACCACGATCAAAGATAAAGTAAATCCACCAGTCTGAAAAAAAAGCAGATGACTTTTTTCTATTACATCTGTTACATCTTTATAAGTAACAATCTGATATCCCATATTGGCATTGCCATAGTAAAATAACAAAAGTGTCCTTCCATTTATCTGACTGATCATAGGGCCATGACCATCACTGTTGCTGCCATGATCCACCATGTTTGCCTTACTTGCACATAATTCTCTTAACTTTTTTACATCGAATTCATAAACAGTTCCATTATAGGTCATTTTTCCATCAAGATATAAAACCGCGCTGTCATGAAAAACCTGCCGAAAAGCATAAGTAACTATTTGGGGGTGCATTTCGTTGTCGGCATTCTGTTTCTGATTGTCAGAAAGGCTTGTTTTATTTTCAAACTGTAAGATATTTGTTCTGAATATACTGCTTTCATAACTGTTGATATTCTGTATACTCTGATTCTTCCAACAATAAGTGGTATAAAGAAAGATCCCTGACGACACCAACAAAATGATACATGTAGTCTGAGCAAAGATCTTTATTAAGAGTTTCATAAATCCACCTCAAGTCTGTAACCGATTCTGGGAATTGTTTTAATCTTATCCTGCCAGCCAAGCTTTTTCCTGATACGACCCACATGTGCATCCACAGTTCTTGTTTCTCCGCAGAACTCTTCATTCCACAGTTCCTGCAGAATCTGATTCCTGGTCAGTGCTTTATTCGGGTTTTTGGCGAACACCATGAGACAGTTATATTCCATTGGCTTTAAATAGATTTCCATGCCCATTTTTGTAACAGTACGACTAGCAGTATCAATGATGACATCACCAATTTGAATCTGTTCTTGTACAGTGCCATTACGTTCCAGTACTTTTTCAAGACGAACCATCACTTCCAACATTTCAAATGGTTTTACAATATAATCTTCCGCACCGTCTTTTAATCCCTTTATCTTGCTCGCGATATCTCCCTTTGCAGTAAGAAATATTACGGGAATTTCATATTGCTTCAATTTCGGTAACAGGCTATAGCCGTCTCTTCCGGGAAGCATGATATCTACAAGTGCACACTGAAACGCATGATCTTGAATAATTGCTTCATATGCCTCATTTCCATCCAGATATCCTACTGTTTCATACCCTGCAATCTCCAGATTCATACATAGCAGGTCATTGATTGACATTTCGTCTTCTATCACAAGAATTCTTGCCTTCATAATTATTACCTCACATGTTTTTATAAATATCTTTTCACAGGTTAATTATACATTAAATTCTGTATTGCAGTTGTAACTGATTTGTAACAGCAAAAAAGGAAACCAAAACCATTCTGTGAGAATAGTTTTGATTTCCTGTATAAACCGTTATTTTCTGATCGTTTATAACGCTGGTGAGAACATTTATTATTATTTTTACTCCATTCCAGAATCATTCGAAAGAGAGACAATGCAAATACAAAAATTATTAAAATCACTAGAATTTTCATACGTAGCCTGATTCCTTTCATTTACCTTTATCAGATCGTGTCATTCAAATCACATCCACTGATGATGCGATTCCATAAGTTCTCCCGCTTGTCTATTCCTTTGGTAAAATAGGGAAGTCTTTCCTCTTCCAGCTCTTCCAGACGAAGCACATTTCCATTCAGATAATTGTCAATCCGGTATCCTGTACTTTTAAGTCTTGTAATCACGCCACCGATTTTTATATCCAGGATCTCATAACCAAATGGCTTTGCATCGTTCATCCAGATTTTTTCTCTTGATGATTTCATATCTGTCAGATTGCAGATGATTTCAGGAATAACATTCTGACTGATATCTTTTAACGCTGCTCTGTCCGATCTGTCATATGCTGATTTTATACACATGCCCAAATCGGCTTTATCAGCTAATACCGCCGCCAGTTTTTCATAAAATGAAAATAAAAGCTGATATTTTCCTGTTTTTTTTGCACATTCCTTCATACATTTCTGTATGTTTTGGTAGTAAGATTTTGTATTGACACCTGCTTCTTTCACATGATAATCAAAAATGCCTAACATTGGATCCTGGTATAACAGATATTTTGAAGGATTTTGAGCCTCTTTATTCTCTTTCGTATTTAAGAATAAGGAATCAAAATTGTCAAGTGCCATAAAATCATCAAATTCTCCGTCTGTGCAGTTCCTGAACTCCTGCTTAAGGATTGTTTCGTCATAGTCTCCGTGAAAATCAAGGTGTGCAAAAAGTACAAGTCCCGGAAGCAAAGCATCCACCGGGGTTTCTGCACCATTATCCATCCATGCTGTACAGAGCACCTCTTTTATATTGTATTTTTTACAAGTAGAAAGAGCTGCCTTGGTACACGCATAGGTCTTAGAATAATTGGGGGAAATTCCGTTCCAAATCCAAGATCCTCCTGCAAAAATAACGTTATCCGAAAGCTGCGCATGGATATCCAGCATTTTTTCATAGGTTCTGGTATCATCATGATAATAGTCCCAATATACTAATCCTAAATCTTTTTTCGGTTTTTCCCATTTGGAGCAGTCCGTGTTTTCGGGCAGATCATAGTATCCGCCTGTAGAATTTGCTGTAATGTACATGTCACTCCATATCATAGGCTTTAATTCTAATTTTCTGCAAATATCTACGACCCTGTTACAATGTTCCCTGATTATCAGTGACCCTTTTTTATATCCATTTTCTTTTAGATAATTTCCAAGTCCCAGCATGACAGCCTCATCCATTCCAAGATGTACCCTGTTGGTAGAAAAATTCTCTTTTACTGAGCTGAGCAGCTTTTCAATAAACTGATAAGTTTCCTCTTTTTCAGGCTGGAGAATGTCCGCAGAATCACGAATCTTATCCATTCCCGGCCACTTCAGCGCATTGTGCAGATGAGCCAGGGTCTGAATACACGGAACAAGCTCTACCCCAAACATGGAAGCGTAAGCATCCAGCTCTTTTATTTCGTCCTTGGTGTATTTTCCTCGATAAGCCCCAAAATAAGGCTGCCCCTCTACTTCATAGGTATCTTCTGTATAAAGCATGAGTACATTCATTCCAAGTTTTGCCAGTGTCCTGATCAGGAATTTCACCTTTTCAACTGTAAATACAGCATTTCTGGAACAATCCAGCATAAGACCGTTTCTTTCAAAGCAGACATGCTCTTGATATTGAAATTCATCCTCTTCCATATGATGTATGGCATAATTAAGTGCCCGGTAATAATGAGATATTTCCCGACAGATGATATGAATCTGGTTTTTTCTTTTATTGATCAATATTTCTGGTCTGTCCTGAAATTTAACAAACAATTCTATGTTTTGGTTGAAACCGTCATTTTCAGCCAGCAGTATTTCAGTACCTTTTTTAATAGTATTATATTCTTTCTTATCAGATGAAAAAACAATGTTCATACGTATTCCTCTTTCTTTAGGAATTCTGCTCTTCTTAATAAATCAATCTTTTTAGCAGAGCATCTCCTGTCAATGTTCTATTTTATTCGTTTGTAAATAATCGGCTCATCATAACCAAAAGTTCTTTTCCCATTTACTTCCATGGACTCTGATACTTCCAATTGATTTTCAGTGAACTTTTCATGCAGAGAAAATTTCAATACGGGAGAAAACATACTTACACTTCCGCCTTCCCATATATCACCTGATTTTCTGAAAAATGCAGGAGTAAATTTTGCAGAACATTTTAGCTGATCATAGTCGGCACCTTTGAACATTTTGTAAGTAAAATTCTTTTTATCATATCCTTCCGGTATCTCATAAGAAATAAGTTTTATTGAATTACTTTCTTCCATGAAAAGAAACAAATGTGAAGAAGAGCGGGTAGTTCCCTGTACAGAATAATAGCTCTCTTCAATCATAAATACGCCTTCGAAACCATTTGGGAGATTTGCAATTCTGGAATTACATATTGTATTGATATGCTTTGCATATGGATACTGTGGATTTGTCTTACTTATTTTTTCAAATTGATCCTTATTATCAAATTTTCCATTCAACAGCGTAACAAAATTTATCAAGTCAGCCATGATCTTATGCCTCCATAATTTTCATCATATAGTTTTCATTCACTATACACCTTCCATATAAAAGAGTCCATGTACAAAATAAGGGAATATATAAACAAAATGCATCAGTTAACAAACATCGGCAGAGGAGCATATCATTGTCCAATTGATATGCCCCTCTTTGTCTGAATTACTGTTCCATTTTATAAATTTACGCATAATATTTCGTACCACACCCTGTTTCTATGGCTGAATCAGGCTAATAAGAACGTTACTGTTAATTGTGTTTATATCTACTTAAGGCACGAATCAGTTTTTCTGACTCCAGTGGTTTGGTAAGATAATCGTCCATTCCAGACTTCAGTGCTTTAGTCTTATCTTCTGTAAAAGCATTGGCGGTCATAGCTATAATCACAACAGCAGATGCATCACTTCTGTTCATTATACGTATTTCTCTGGTAGCTTCCAGTCCATCCATAACTGGCATCATAATATCCATCAGAATTACATTGATCTCACCAACACCTGATTTTGCAAATACTTCAACAGCCTCCTTGCCGTTTGAAGCCCTTATAATTTCTGCTCCTGCATTTGTCAGAAGGAATTCCGCAATTTCCATATTCAATTCATTATCTTCGGCCAAAAGGATTCTCATGCCTTCAATTGATACATCATCTTCCTGGCTTTCTGCCTGCTTCATATCAGCAGAAATAAGGAATGGAAGCTGTACCATGAATGTGGTTCCTACATTTTTCTCGCTTTCAAACTTAATTGTACCGCCCATTTTCTCTATTAGTTTTTTTGTAATTGGCATACCAAGACCTGTTCCTCCATAAACAGATCTTGCACCGCCTGTTTCCTGAGTAAATGGTTCAAAAATATGGTTCTGAAATTCTTTACTCATTCCAACTCCGGTATCCTTGCAGTGAAACTCCAACAGTATATGCCTGTCATCCACCTGTGTTTCATAATAGCTGAGCAGTATCTCTCCTTTTTCTTTATTATACTTGACAGCATTACTTATGATATTCATAAGGATTCTTTTTAAACTTTAATCACAGCACTTTTGTATGCTCTGTCAATGTGTTTATTTCCATAAATAAATTTTTCTTTGTACCCATTATATGGTTCCAGTATTGATACGTCAATCCCATTAATGTGCTTTCTCTTCTTCACTCTTTGTGAAAGGAAGAGATTGCTAGCTTTTACCAATCGCTCTTCCACTTCCACATCAAGTCTGCTTTGTTCTGGATTACCGAAATGGTGATCGTGCGTCAGGCTGATACTGTTGACAATGAAAAACAGGAACCAGCTGCATTACAACTTAGCTCCTGTCCTGTACATCTTGAATATAGAATTAGTAAAAACA
>OKSH01001489.1_pt1 | contig 20493 bp, 18 predicted proteins | sample 1601231 | NCBI WGS metagenome assembly OKSH01 (sample SAMEA3541596, study PRJEB24748) | human gut metagenome | biome: human gut; feature: human-associated habitat; material: faeces | place: China | collected 2012 | reverse complement strand
CATCCATGCGGGCTGCCCCGGCCTTCCGGGAACGTCTCAGCGATTTTGAGGCCGCAACACCGGCAGTTTCAGCAACAATGGTGAATAAATTAACGACAAGTCGCACGGACCGTAGGCCGGGTAAGTCGCAGCCGCCACCCGGCACAAAACCGGCTCCGCACCCGCTGCCCTTGCCCGGCGGCGCTACGCTTGCACGGGCCTACGAAGGGCGCGAAGTGAGCGCCAAATCACCGGGTCGGGTAAGGCGTAGCTGCCACCCGGCAAAAATACGGCACCAGAGCGTAGCCCGGATAAGGCGCCATACGCCGCCATCCGGGATTTTCTCTGCTGGCGCTGTCATGCCGCTGACGCGGCTTTCAGAAGCCTCTCGATGTTGTAAGTGTACGAATGCTATTCCAGAATTTCATGTCTGCTGTGTGCCAGGAGCGGACGTTGCCGCCTCACTCAAATTTGATGGGTATGCTTTAGAATTTTTATGGTAGATGTAAATGGTTCGCAGAATAAAACGTACAAGGAAAAGGTATGAAGATCAGACTTGCTGTGCCTGTGGAGGCAGAAGAATGCTGGAACATTCGAAATCAGGCTATACGTTACGGATGTAAGAGTAGTTATGATGATGCGGTTATTGCAGCCTGGACACCGGAAAAAATGCCTGAGAGCTACAGGAACGCCATTATAGTGAATCCTTTTTTCGTTGTTGCTGCCCCTGATGGCAGACTGTTAGCTACAGGCTATCTTGATCTATCTACAGGAAGTATTGAGGCTGTATTTACGCTACCTCAATATACAGGTAAAGGTTTAGGTAGTCAGATTATTGAAGCCATCAAAAGTGAAGCTCGTGGACGTGGTTTTGAGCAATTGACATTGTCCTCAACACCTAATGCCCAGACTTTTTATGAGAAACATGGTTTCAAATTTATGCAGGAAAGCATGTATCCCTCTGCCTTGGCGCAGGCTGAACTGCGCTGCATGGAAATGTCTATAAATCTCCTGGGATAGTGGTTCGCTGTCTAATCGCAATGATCAATATGCCCAGTTACCACTGCAGGTAGATCTTAAAAGCTTCAAAATTAACGTCCGCTCTTTGCACCGCCCGGACCTTGCTGAGCATGAATTTCTTCTGTGCTCAAGTGTGGAAGTGGCTAACAACATTCTGTATGAATCGCAATGTGGAGTGTGCCAAAGGAGCCAAGCTGGCAATCAGGCAGAGCATGAGATTACGCTAGGGACTAAGTTAATCAATCCTGCCATCGCAACACTAGATTAGCGTCAAGAAACGCTTTAGATTGCCGACATATACATTTAGCGTTATTCCTGAAAATAAACAAAATGGATTGAGCCGAATGAAAAAACTTTCACTTCTTGTTCCACTGGTGTTTACTGCGCCGGTACAGGCTTCTGAAGTCACGGTAGGTCAGATTTGCAAGGCGGCTTCTGCTGCGATGTTTGGCCGTGACCATAAGATCATGCAACTGGATAAAGTGGAATCAGGTATTGCCTACGTACATTATATCCGACAGAACGATGGCACCCGTTGGGCAATAAAGTGTAAACTTATAGGTGATCAGGTTATGTGGGCATCTGATAACCCTGACAGCACCGGTCGCTGGCGGGATGATCCTGCGGACAGTACAGTCAAATATTCTATTGATGGTAAAAAAATAATTATTACCGAGCTCTATACTGACGGTTCCAGTACCACGAACTCTTATCCCTTGATGCAGCTAAAATGACTTTGACCTGCTCTCCGTTGATTACGACACCTCAATGTTAGTAACGTAGTTGTGGGCGTGGCAAACTTCCGCTCCTCGCACATGGCGGACCTTTGGCTCATCTGGTTTGTCCGCTCAATGCCAGGAGCAGGAAGAGCTGGCATCACTATGTAACACTCAACGCGGCGCGAGCCAGTCAGTCAGCTAGCGAGTTTTTGTAGGCCGGGTAAGGCGCAGCCGCCACCCGGCAAAAATACGCCACAAGAGCGGCACAACAGCGTAGCCGGGATAAGGCGTCACGCACAGCTATCCGGGATCCTCCCTGCTGGCGCTATGTTCAGCCGCTTCCGGGTTAAGTTCCCCGGTGTCGCAGAAATGACTGAAGAATCTCCCCCTTAGCATCAGCAGCAAGCTGCCGCTAAGCCCGCGGAGAACACCCTCTTAACGTCGCAACCGCGGTAGATCCCGAACACAGAAGTCAAAAAGGATTAGCTGAACGTCTTCAGCGCGGGACGCGAATAAATGCTAATCACTTGAGGGTGTTAGCTCGGTCATGTTCCCCGACGAACCGGATAGCGCTGCTGGCAGCTGGCAAAAGAATCGTTGATATACTCGCTCAGCTCCCACTAGTCCTGATAGCGAAACGACCCCGGGAATGGATGTGGTACGAAGCGCCTGGTAAGTAGGTCAAAGGGATTGCCGCTGAAGACGCGGTATTCACTGATCATTTCATCTGGTAGCCTGTCACTCGCACCGTTGGTAACGTGAAGATTCATGGTTAATTTTGGAATTCGGACGATTTATGCAAGCTATCAGACTATTCACCCTGATTCTGCCATTGTTCCTGGCACTCTGCGCCGGTATACCGGCCAGCGCCAGCACACCTTCAGGCAGCATTTCCTCTGCAAACACAGCAATTACCACTCATGATAATAACGGAAACCTCCTGCCGAATGCTCTGCGGATTCAGTATGATGTTGATTCAGATGGTAGAGTTCAGAATGTTAAGATACTGGAATCGACAACGACTCCGGAGTTTGAACATAAAATCATCGAGAAAATGATGAGTAAATGGCGCTTTGAAAAGGGGAAACCGGGAAAAGCTAAAAGAGTAGTCGTCATGATCCAACCCAAATCAGACGGCGGTCCCGCGAATAAGCAGTAAGCACTTTTGAGGATTAGTTGCCTGACGCATCATCTACGCCGGTAAAGTCCCTTGGGTGCCATGAGCAGACCTTTTAAAGGCTCATAGAAAAAACAAGCGGAGTGTTCGCCTGTTAATTTTACATCCTGACTTTAATTATGGATTATGGAATTCTATATGTTCTGAAAAGGATTTATCCATGAGTGTCCTCTTTCCACCCAGGCTGGCTCCAGGATATGTTATTGGTGTAACCGCTCCCTCTTCTGGCGTACCTGAACATCTGCATCCCAGACTGGAACTCGCCATAAAAAACCTAAAGAAAAGAGGTTACCAGGTCCGCGAAGGACGCTGCTTACGCTCGCAGCACAAAAATAAAAGCGCCACTAAATTTTCTCGCGTTGAAGAATTAATGTCTTATCTTACTGACCCAGATATAAAAGCTGTTATGCCACCTTGGGGCGGTGATCTGGCGATGGAATTACTTGATTTGATTGATTTTGATCTGTTGTCCCGGTCTAAACCAAAATGGTTTGTGGGTTTTTCAGATCTTAGTACACTTCATTTCCCACTGATGACGATATCGGGCTGGGCTACTTTGCATGGACCGAACCTCATGGATCTTGGCGCTCAAAAGTTAGATGCCACCACTCAGGCCGTATGGGAAATTCTGGAATCGAATCGGGGAACTGTAATCAAACAGTACTCTTCAACAGCATTTCAAGCGGATGAAAATCAATGGGGAACAGCGTCAGACGGAGGTTTCAATCTGACCCAAAAAACACAGTGGAAACGCCTTGATGGTGTTACATCTTCTCTGACATTAGCGGGAAACTGATCGGCGGCTGCCTCGAAATAATATCCAGGTTAGCAGGTACACCATTCGGGAATGTGCCCTTGTTCAAGGCGAGCAATAGCCCTCAAGGAATAATCCTCTATTTTGAAAATGTGGAAATGGCTCCCTGTGAATTAACACGCGCATTATTTAGCTTACGATTACAGGGTTGGTTTGATAACTTAAATGGTGTTCTTATCGGCAGAAGTGCTGCACCCGACGTAAGCGACCCGACTAAACATAATTATCTGGATGCCCTTAAAGCCGCTTTTGAGAATATTGCCGTGCCCGTACTGTATGATGTTGATATTGGCCACATACCTCCTCAAATATCCCTGGTCAATGGAGCCGATGCGACGGTATTTTTCGCTGAAAATGGTAGCTGGGTAACTCAGCAGTTGTAGATAAGGCATTATTAATAATAAAGGCGGGCCTTGCTGTTCTTTTGCACTGAAGATCCGCTCTTCGTTCAGAGCGGATCTTCAGTGCAGTTAACTTTTCCGATTCGTGCAAGGCGCGGACAATGGTCCGGATTAATTTCTGATAATAAAGAAGCAAGTCGGTCCATATACTCTCCATAATTTGCAAAAAATAAATCAACAAACCTCTGTCAGAATTTCCTTTCTGAACCGGAGGCATTATGAACAAAATAAACTATCAAATCAAATACATTGAATATTTGTTAAGAAAATGCAGAACAATTTTGACTAATGACATTTCATTTCATGCAGACAGGTTAAGAGAAATATCTGGCACATATCCGGATTTACTCAACCCTGTAACGCTTAATGAGAAAATTTGCCATCGCATTTTATTTATCCACAACCCATTTTATACATTGCTTGCTGATAAACTTCTGGTCAGGCAGTATGTTGAGAAACGGACTAATTTAATTAAGCTTATTCCTTTAGTAGGTGTTTATAATAGAGTTGATGATATTGATTTCGACAAACTTCCCTCAAAATTTGTTTTGAAATGCAATCATGATAGTGGTAGCGCGGTCATATGCACGGATAAAACGAATATTGATCCCGCTAAGGTTAAAAGCAAATTAAAACTATCTCTTAAAAAGAACATGTATTATACGACCCGAGAATGGCAGTATAAAAACATACCACCCGTGATCCTATGCGAAATGTATCTGGATCTATTTTCCAGTAAACACCGGAATATAACTCCGGAAATGATAAGAATACATTGCTTTCACGGTGTGGCATGTTTTATCGAGGCCGACTTTACTGACAGCGATGGAAACGAATTCATTAACGTTTATGACAGAGCGTGGAATTTACAACCCTTTCAGATGGAATACCCAAACACGCCATTGCCGGTTGATGAACCAGAATCATTTCATAAATCCGTTATTGCCGCCCAGGACTTAGCAAAAGAAATAGACTACTGCCGCGTCGATCTTATGCTAAAAGGAGATGATATCTATTTCAGCGAAATAACATTAAGTCCCAAAAGAGGCAAACTTAAAATCACCCCATCAATTTGGGACGCAAAACTCGGCAGTATGTGGGATCTGTCTCTTGCTAAAACAGGTTCGATCGAGCCTGTGTATTCATGCCCTTAAACAGGCCATGAGAGTTTGAAAAGTGAGCCATTTTCTGGTGTTAAACTATAGCTAACGTCTCCACCGTGGGCGCACATAATGGCTTTAACTACCGACAACCCTAAACCACAGCCCTCTGGATTAATATTTTTGGCGTATTCTCCTCGCTGAAAAGGCTGGAATAAGGACTTCTGGAGTTCTTCAGGAATTCCAGGTCCTTGGTCCTGAACGATAATAAAATTATCGTTTCCTGTAATACCATTCTTTATTAACAGCGTTTGTGATGTGGAGTATTTTAAGGCATTGTCAAAAAGAACGGTGAGGCACTGAATAATGCGTAAGGGATCGCAAACGCAATACTGCTGGTTAATCTCAGTGACAATTTTGAAATGCTTTTTATCAAAGTCCGGCCAAAAGGTATCAAGCGCATTTGAAATCGTGGCCTTGAGATCGACTTCACTCAGCATCAAGGAGTACCCTGCGCCTCCTGAAGAACTCACGACGCGGAGATCTTCAATTAAGTTGGTCAGACCTTCAGTTTGTTTAAGAAGGTTTCTGAATAACGACGGTTCTGGTTCGAAAACGCCGTCAACCAGTCCCTGAAGCCTCCCACGTAAGATAGTCACCGGCGTCCGGAGTTCATGAGCAATTGCAGCATTCCATAAATTTCGCTGCGCATCCAGCGTCTGTAACTTTTCAGCCATCTCATTAAAGTCATTGACGAGCCTATTCATCTCTCCCAACTTAGAACTGCTGTTAAATGCTCTGGCACTAAGGTTTCCCTGAGAGATTTGTTTCAGGCTGTATGCAACGTCATTCAGTGGGTTGAATATTCTTGCAGACAGCTTTACGGTAAAGAAAAGTGCAACGACCAGACTGGTAATGGACGCCATCAGAATCCACATCCAGTCAAGGAATGTCATAGCATCTTCACTACCTTCGTTCATTCCACCCGGCAGGTAATAAATCAGGAAACTATAAAATAAGTAGGAACCGAGTACTGCAATGGCAATAATAACAAACGTTAACAACAACATATATGTCAAAATCTGACGGCTCAGAATCGTTTCTTTGTTCATTTTTTGTCACCCAACCGGTAGCCTAATCCTCGGATGCTTTCCGGAATGCCCTTCAATCCGGCATGTTCAAGCTTTTTCCGAAGTTTACTCATATGACTGTCTACAGTACGATCCAGCGAGTCTCCCTCAGGTAAACACGCATCGAGTAACTCTTCACGTGAACAGACTTTTCTCGGGTTTCTCGCCAAATAGGTTAAAAGCTTAAACTCAGTGGTGGTTAATACTGGCGTGGAAACCTCACCTTGTGCAGTGATTTCAACGTAAAACTCATCAGGATAAATCGTTAAAAAAGGCGTTCTTAAAGGCCGTGAATGTGTAGACTCTGCAACCGGTCTGGTTCTGCGAAGCACAGCTTCAACCCGGGCAATAACCTCAGATGGATTGAAGGGTTTTATCACATAGTCGTCAGCCCCGAGCCGTAGCCCCATCAGTTTATCAACGTCTTGATCCAGTGCTGTCACCATGATGACCGGTACATTCGTTTCCTTTCTTAACGTGGTGAGAACATTCCAGCCATCGTACACGGGCAGGTGGATGTCCAATAGCAGGAGATCAGGCTTGTTCAGACGGGTAAGATTGATTGCCTGCTCACCGTCTTCGGCTCTTAAGGTTTTCATACCTGCCTTACGTAAATAGCCTGTCAGTATGGCAGCGATGTCATCATCGTCTTCTGCGACGATAATCAGATTGTTGTTGTTCATATTTTCTTCCACAGTGCTGATGACAACATGCATTTTACCCTGAAAGCACTTTTATCGTCATGCTTAAAGCTCTTTAACTCAATTACAAACATTAATTTTCAATTTGATGTCTTTTGACAGGTACTTTTTGGAAAAGTTCATCAAGAAATTTTCTTAAAATTTTACCAGACTCACTCTCCATATTCACTACACATTTTATAAATAATTAATCAACATCGCTAAGTGATAATCTACAACCAGGTTAAGTGGTGCATGCAATATGTACTTTGTCTAAGGAGTTTTATGGTGCTGACTAAATGTTTTTTCCGGCGCGAGAATTTGATGGCCTCACTTTTATTTTGCATCGTTTCATATGGGTTGCTATCTACCTGGCTTTACCTTGTGCATTCAATTAATGAAAAAGTAGAATCAACATTACCCTCATCTTTACTGATTCGTGTTTTGATAATCATTACAGCATTATCATTTATTATTCAGAAAAAACCTGGAGTTTTTAAAAACTTCATTGCAATAACATTCGGTCTGGTTTTACTGTTTATACACACCATCATTGTATTACATCTGCTTTTGAATACTTTTCCAGATATCTATGATTTTGTTTTTTATTATGAATTTTTTTTAATGGTTTTCTTTTGCGGACTACCTTTATGTTTATGTATAAGAATGGTTTGATATTATGCAATGTCAATATGATACATAACCTCAGGAGTGAGTACACATATCCTCCATAAAACATCCATTCACGATTGACATCATCACGTTACACTTAGCACATGGATTTATGACTGCTCTGTTCTGCTGTCTCGTTTCACTTAGCTGACATAATAAACCAACTGCAGAACCCTTTACACACAGATGTTTAATATAATTTATCATGATTTATAAAGGCAACGACAAACCTATGGCCCCCGGGGTTGCTATCTCACTTAAGAGACTTGCCTGGCGGCACAGAAAGAAATTGTGCATTACTTTCATGCTGGTTATTGCTGAAAACGTTGCATTCCTGCTCTACCCCGTTCTGGCGGGCATGGCGATAAATGCCATCCTGGGCGGACAGACGTCACATGCGGCCCTTTATGGCCTGATGGTTCTGTTCATGTGGTGCATGGGAGCCGCCAGACGTAGTGTCGATACGCGAACGTTTGCACGTATCTACGCAAGTCTTGCTGTGACTGTAGTATTATCCCAGCGAAAATATTCACTTAATCACTCGACTATTGCTGCGAGAGTCACTCTGTCGCGTGAATTTGTAGATTTCTTCGAGTTGCACCTTCCCGTATTGATCACCTCGATCATTTCCCTTTTCGGCGCAGCAATTATGCTGTTATGGATTGAATTCTGGACAGGTATAGCCTGTTTGATCATCGTGGCAATACTGATGTGTTTTGTCTCAAGCTATGCCAGCAAAAATGAGACATTCTACAGACGGCTGAATAATCGCCTTGAGAAAGAGGTCGATTATGTTAATAAGGCGTCTTTTGGTGCTCTTAAGCGACATTATGACACACTTGCTCGTCTGCGCGTGGTGTTATCCGACAGAGAGGCATGGGGATATTTATCAATAGGCCTTCTGGTTTCTGCTCTCTTTTCCATGACCATTATCAGGATGAGCATGGAATCCGGAATTAATACCGGACATATTTATTCCGTCATGACCTATATGTGGATGTTTGCAACAAGCCTTGATGACGCACCACAACTTCTTGAGAAATTTTCCCAGCTCAGGGATATCGGTAAACGGGTTTCGACTGACGATGAGACCTCTTTATCAGGAAAACCATGCTGAACTTTTACCCTTTGTATGTTGACTGGAAGTACACCTGATGCCGCACTTTTTCATTGAGCGCCCCATCTTCGCATGGGTTATTGCCCTGTTTATTGTTCTGACGGGACTGTTGTCCATACCTCGTTTACCGGTTGCGCAATACCCTGAAGTTGCGCCACCCGGTATTATCATTTCAGTGAGTTACCCTGGAGCTAGCCCGGAAGTGATGAACACATCCGTCGTGTCTCTGATCGAGCGTGAAATTTCGAGTGTTGACAATTTACTCTATTTTGAATCTTCCAGTGACACGACAGGGATGGCGTCAATTACGGTAACTTTCAAACCCGGCACCGACATCAAACTCGCCCAGATGGATCTGCAAAACCAAATTAAAATTGTGGAATCTCGCCTGCCGCAGTCGGTAAGACAGAATGGGATAAATGTTGAGGCAGCTAATTCCGGTTTTTTAATGATGGTGGGGTTAAAATCGCCAAGCGGAGCCTATCAGGAAGCTGACTTAAGCGATTATTTTGCAAGGAATGTTACTGATGAACTCCGTCGCGTACCTGGTGTAGGTAAAGTCCAGCTTTTTGGCGGAGAAAAGGCACTCCGCATATGGCTGGACCCGATGAAATTACACAGCTATGGGCTCTCTGTTACGGATGTATTAAGCGCCATCAGTCAACAAAACGTGATTGTTTCACCGGGCAGAACCGGAGATGAACCCGCGACGAGCAGTCAAGAGGTGACCTATCCAATAACGGTAAAAGGGCAGCTCTCTTCGGTTGAAGAATTTCGCAATATCACGATTAAATCACAGGTCTCAGCCGCCCGGGTGACACTGGCAGACGTTGCCCGCGTGGAATCCGGGTTGCAAAGTTACGCATTTGGCATCCGTGAAAATGGCGTGCCTGCAACGGCTGCCGCCATTCAGTTGTCTCCTGGCGCAAATGCGATTAGTACTGCGTCGGGTATCCGCGCGCGGTTAACAGAACTGTCCGGTGTGCTTCCCGAGGGAATGACATTCACCGTGCCTTTCGATACGGCTCCATTTGTAAAGCTATCGATATTGAAGGTAGTTGAGACATTTGTTGAAGCCATGGTTCTGGTCTTTTTCGTGATGCTGCTTTTCCTTCACAAGATACGCTGTACGCTTATTCCTGCGATTGTGGCACCCGTGGCGCTGCTCGGCACATTTAACGTAATGCTATTAAGCGGTTATTCCATCAATATTTTAACCATGTTTGGAATGATACTGGCCATCGGGATTATTGTTGACGATGCTATTGTTGTGGTGGAGAACGTCGAACGACTGATGGAAGACAAAAAAATGTCTCCACAGGATGCAACGCGAGAAGCGATGCGTGAAATTACGCCGGCAATCATTGGTATTACGCTGGTGCTCACTGCGGTGTTTATACCAATGGCCTTTGCCAGCGGTTCTGTGGGTATTATTTATCGACAGTTCAGCATTTCGATGGCGATATCCATTTTACTGTCGGCATTCCTGGCGCTGACGTTAACGCCTGCGCTTTGTGCAACCCTGCTCAAACCACATGGTATTCATCAGGGTAAAAGCAGCGTATTTTCAGCGTGGTTTAACGCTCACTTTCATCGCCTGACTTCGTTTTACGCCACTGGTCTGGGATTTGTACTGAAGCGTACTGGCCGTATGATGATGATCTACGCTGCATTATGTTTGGCATTGTTTGCCGGGCTGTCCACCTTACCATCATCATTTTTACCCGATGAAGATCAGGGTTATTTTATGTCCTCAATCCAGCTTCCTTCTGATGCCACGATGCAGCGGACGCTTAAGGTCGTCGATACATTTGAAGAGGAGATCGCCCATCGGCAGGCGGTAGAAAGTAACATTATGATTCTGGGATTTGGTTTTTCAGGGTCAGGCCAAAATTCGGCCATGGCATTCACCACCCTCAAGGACTGGAGACAACGCAAAGGAACCACGGCACAGGAAGAAGCTGACCATATTCGGTCCCAAATGGCAAACGTGCCGGACGCCGTAACAATGAGTCTGCTGCCTCCGGCTATTTCTGATATGGGAACCTCATCCGGGTTCACTTATTATTTACAGGACAGAGGGGGGAAAGGCTATCAGGCACTCAAAAAGGCGGCCGATGAGCTTATTGTACAGGCAAATCATAATCCTCACCTTGCCGATGTCTATATTGATGGACTTGGTGAGGGAACAAGCCTTTCCCTACATGTCGACAGGGAAAAAGCGGAAGCCATGGGGGTTTCGTTTGATGAAATAAATCAAACCATTTCCGTTGCAGCAGGTTCCAATTATGTTAATGACTATACCAATAATGGTCGGGTTCAGCAGGTTATCGTCCAGGCGGATGCGCCATACCGGATGCAGCCTGAACAACTTTTGGCTTTGTCTGTTAAAAACCGTCTGGGGCAGATGCTTCCATTATCCACTTTTGTGACGCTTTCGTGGAATGTTGCACCGCAGCAACTGATACGCTATCAGGGATATCCTGCCATACGCATAACCGGGAGTTCCGCACAGGGAAAATCGTCAGGTACCGCAATGGCGGCAATGGACAATCTGGCTAAGCACTTACCACCGGGGTTCGCCGGGGAGTGGGCGGGAAGTTCGTTACAGGAAAAAGAGTCTGCATCACAGCTTCCGGGTCTTATTGTGCTCTCGGTACTGGTGGTATTCATGGTGCTGGCTGCTCTTTACGAAAGCTGGTCCATTCCCTTCGCGGTCATGCTCGTTGTTCCTCTGGGGCTGCTCGGCGCTGTGCTGGCCGTATCCGTTACAAATATGACGAATGACGTCTTTTTCAAAGTGGGTCTGATAACCCTGATTGGACTTTCCGCCAAGAATGCGATTCTGATTATCGAGTTCGCGAGACAATTGATGAAAGAAGGAAAGAGCCTTATTGACGCGACATTGACGGCTGCAAAGCTACGCTTACGGCCAATTCTGATGACTTCTCTGGCTTTCACATTAGGTGTTGTTCCGCTGATGCTTGCCAGTGGAGCCAGCGACAGCACGCAGCATGCGATTGGTACCGGTGTATTCGGCGGGATGATTAGCGGAACGCTACTGGCCATTTTCTTTGTTCCGGTATTTTTCGTGACGATCACACGATTTACAGGCATGCGAAAATACAGACTGGGGAATAGCCGGAACGGCTAATCTCTGCCCTGTGTTCCGGCCAGTTTAAAGCAGACTTCTTGCTGAACTGGCTGGCATTACATTATCAAGGACATTATGACCATCATTACCACTCAAAGATTAATCATTCGCCATTTTAAGGAAGAGGATGCGGCAGCTCTTTTCGATTACCTCTCTTCACCACGTACTCCTTGCTTTAAGGATGAAAAGTTACATTCACTCGCTGAGGCAGAGGTCGACGTGGCTAAACGAGCCTCTGACCCAACACAGTTTGCCGTTTGTCTAAAAGAAACCGATACGTTAATCGGACATCTTTTTGCGGACAATAGCAACGAACCAGACAACAATACCTGGTCAGTAGGCTGGCATTTTAATCAACGTTTTGAACATCAGGGATATGCAAGCGAGTCAGTTGCTGCACTGTTTGATTATTTATTTAAAGTAAAAGGCGCCAGACGTTTGTATGCCTGGGTGGAAGATTATAATTACTCCTCTCAAAAACTATGCGAGCGACTACTTATGCGACGTGAAGGATGTTTTAAAGAATTTGTCTCCTTTGAAAACGAGGAGGGTAAGGCAAGGTATGACGACACATACATCTATGCGTTACTGCATAAAGAATGGACGAAGTAGAGGACGAAGAAAAATGTCCGCTCCTCGCTCATGGCGGACCTTTGGCTCAGTTAACAGTTCGCGCCGTGCCAGAAGCGGATCTCGCTTACTGCCAGGTATCAGTATTTACGGGAAGCAGATCAGCCAGGCTAGGGATATCTATTATTGAGTATTGAACTGAAATCGTATGTCTTGGATTTAAAATCGTTTGCGGGTGGGATATAGGCATTGAGTTTTTTACTGATGCTTGATACTCTCAGAGCACAAGCAGCGACCCAACACCATACTATAAAAGCCACAATAACGACGTATAGAGATTTTAAAATCTCTATACCATCACTCTGTGAAGAACCTCTGTATATCTCAGCACCGATATATAATAGCAACGATATTAACACGAAAGGTATTATCCACTTATGGAATTTATGAGGGTATATATTCCCGTTAGTAATTGTGTACATGCCCTGATAACGCAAGACTGCCTTCAAGGACGGAATCAATGACTGTGCATAATCGGAACTCAAGCATATGATTTTATAAGATAAATGCCAATCTCTATGCAGTCCGAACGACTGTAGGCGGAACTGCTGTTCCGCCTTTGCTAACGGATCGGAGATGGGTACAGAAGAGGTTCTAAGCCATTCGACTGCTTTTATCTGCTCGGAGGATGAGCGTGAAAAAAAGTCTCTGCGATGAAACTGAATATACTTTTTTGTAATCGCTCCAATGATAGTAAGAATGACTGCGGAACCCACTTGGTTACTAAATAGGTCCTTTATTATCGATATCATAGCTTTTCTCCTGCTTATCTAATTTCTAAAAGAGATAATATTTTATTTTTTAAAAGCTAAAAAATTTGGTTCCTCAATTTTATAGCAACTACAGTTCCTTTCAAAAGATCTCAGTCTAAAGAATACTACTTTCTCCGGCAGCAACTCCATTACCTGTGGTTTAACACGTAGCATAAAGTCATCAATGGAGCTATCCCGTTCCCGAACTTCCGCTCCTCGCTCAAATCAGACCTTCATCCCAGTCAGATTGCCCACGTCGTGTCGAAGCGTAAGTGAGAACGCCAGAAGCCCTCAAATATCGATGCTTCGTTTCTCCGGGACGCTTACACTTACACCCAAACCAAAAAAAGCCCCTGCGCGAAAGCAGGGGCAAGCCATGTCAGAGCTTTTTTTATTAGTTAAACACCATCCCGCCGTCGATCAGCAATGACTGACCGGTCATATAATCAGAATCCGGGCTGGCAAGATAGGAGACGCAGGCGGCGACATCTTCCGGCTCGGACAGACGACCGAGAGTGATGCGTTTGGCGAACTCGGCGGTACCGTAGCCCAGCGGTTTACCGGCGGCTTCGGACACCTGGCGGTCAATTTCGGCCCACATTGGCGTTTTGACAATCCCCGGGCAGTAGCCGTTGACTGTGATGCCCAGCGGCGCGAGGTCGCGAGCGGCGGTCTGGGTTAAGCCGCGTACGGCGAATTTACTCGAGCTATATACCGCCAGCTCCGGGTTGCCGACGTGGCCGGCCTGGGAACAGGCGTTGATGATTTTCCCGCCGTGACCCTCTTTCTTAAAGGCCTCAACCGCCGCCTGGATGCCCCAGATCACCCCTTTGACGTTGATGTTGTAGACTTTATCGACAATCTCCGGGGTAATGGACTCGATCGGCGTGGATGGCGCCACGCCGGCGTTGTTGACGATGACGTCGAAGCCGCCCAGCGTTTTGCGCGCCTGTTCGACGGCGGCAAATACCTGGTCGCGGTCGGAGACATCCACTTTCACCGCCATGGCGCGGCCGCCGGCCTGGTTGATTTCGGAGGCGACCGCTTTGGCGGTGGCGTCGTTATAATCGGCAATGGCCACGGCAAATCCATCCTTCACCAGACGAAGGGCGATAGCTTTACCAATCCCCTGGCCGGCGCCGGTAACAAGTGCGACTTTTTTCATTTTCCTTTCCTTATTGTGATGACTTACAGAATCTGACTCAGATGCAGCTGGCCCATCAGCAGCGGGTTATCGCGATAATCCACCGGGATGGCCACTACCGCCGGGCCGTCGACGTCCATCGCCGCGCGCAGGGTCGGCTCCAGCGCCTCGGCGCTTTCCACGGCAAACCCTTTCGCGCCGAAGGATTCGGCATAGGCTTTAAAATCCATCGGCCCGAACTCGACGCCGGACAGGCGCTGATATTTTTTCTCTTCCTGGATAGCGACCATGTTGTAGCCGTTATCGACCCAGATCAGGTGCAGCACGTTGGCTTTCAGGCGGACGGCGGTCTCCAGCTCCATGCTCGACTGCAGGAAGCCGCCGTCGCCGGAGACGGAGACCACTTTGCGCTCAGGATTGACCAGCCAGGCGCCGATGGCCCAGGGCAGGGCGACGCCCATGGTCTGCTGGCCGTTGGAGATCATCACCTGGCGGGCGCGGAAGCTGTACAGGTAGCGGGCAATCCAGATATGGAAGCTGCCCATGTCCACGGTCAACGTGACGTCGCTGTTGACGATGTCCTGCATGGCGCGAACGATGCGCAGGGGATGCAGGGCAAACTGGTTGAGCTGCGCGCCGCGGCGGTCCAGCAGCTCGCGCTGGTGCTGGCGGTCGCGGAGGATCTCCGCCGCCTGCGGGGAGAGCACCAGCCGATGATCGATATTTTGCGCCAGCTTGTTGAGAGTGCCGGCGATATCGCCCACCAGCTCGACATCCGGGGTGTAGTTGCGCTCTTCATAGGCGGGCAGCACGTCGATGTGCACCAGCGTCGCGTTGCCGCTGTTCCACATCGCCGGTTCGTATTCCACCGGGCTGTAGCCGATGCAGATCACCAGGTCGGCGAGCTGCAGCAGACGGTCCCCGGCCTGGTTGTTAAACAGCCCAACCCGGCCGGCGAAGCGAGAGAAGTTATCCTGATTCACCGCTCCGGCGGCCTGATAGGTGCTGGTGACTGGAATATGGCTGGTCTCCAGCAAACGGCGCAGCGCCTTGCTGTTTTCCGGCTGGCTGGCCATCAGGCCGAGCAGGAAGATCGGGTTCTTCGCCTGGGCGATAAGCTTCGCCACCTGGTCGATGGCATCATCCGGCGCGGCGCCCATCTGCGGGGCCCCGCTGGCCGGCAGCACTTTGCCGCTGACCGGGCCATCGACCACATCCTGCGGCAGGCTAACGAACGCGCTGCCCGGCCGGCCCTGCTCGGCGGCGCGGAAGGCGTTGGAGACCACTTCCGCCAGCGCATCCGGCGCCGTCACCTCGACGGCGTATTTGGTGACCGGGCTGAACATCGCCACCGTATCCATACTCTGATGGACCTGTTTGGCTTTATCGGCGCGTTTTACCGCGCCGCCCAGGGCCACCACCGGGTCGCCTTCGCTGTTCGCGGTGGCCATGCCGGTGATCAGGTTAGAACAACCCGGACCGGAGGTGACCAGCGCCACGCCCGCTTTGCCGGTAATACGTCCGACGGCGGCGGCCATAAACGCGGCGTTGGCTTCGTGGCGCACCGGAATAATGCGAATCGAGGAATCCAGCAGTGAGTCGAAGACCTTGTCGATTTTGGCGCCGGGGATGCCGAACACCTGGCGTACCCCCTGAGCTTCCAGCTGACTGACGACGAGATCGGCGCCGTGCGCCCACTGGCGTACCGGATACTGTTTGTCCATGTGACCCCCTTAACTTTCTACGGAACGGATGGCGGCATCGAGATTATCGGGATGCAGATTAGCCTGCAGGAACGCGCTGTCGGCGGGCAGGTCGATCATCAGCTTGTGAATTTCGCCGAAGGTCAGCACCCCGTGGTCGAGCTGGTAATCCAGCAGGTGACCGCCGCCTTTGCGGTCATCGGTAATAAAGTGCTCGTGATACCCGGCGACGTTGATCCCCTGCATATGCTGCGGGGTCCGGAAGCCGACCAGCACCCCTTCGCGCTGGTTAAAGCGGAACACCGGCTGATCGTCGAGGACGTCGGTCATCGCCCGGTACGGCGGTGTCTGGCGCGGCACGGTGCGGGTATGGGCATGGCGGAAATGGCCGTCGATGCGCAGGGCGCAGAACAGGTTGTCAGAGGGGATTTGCTGGTCGATCACCTCGTGCAGTTGCTGGCGGCTCACCGGATGGTCAAAGGTTTTCCGGTACTGCGGCTGGAACCAGGTCATCACCGCGAACGGCGTTTTCTGCTCCGGCTGGGCTTTGCGCGCGCTGCCGTCGGCGCGCAGCTGATAGACCTGACTGCTGAAGGCGATCAGCTCCCCGTCCAGCTCATTAAAGGTGCCGAGGCCGAAATCGCCGTGTTTCAGCAGGTCCGCGATGGTGGTGCTGCCTTCGTAAACCCCGCTCAGCAGGGCGCTCATGAGCGATGTCTGATAGAGCACGCTCTCGGGATGCTGCGCGGAAAACGCCCGCAGGGTTTCGCATAGACTCTCTTCGCAGGTGCATTCAGCAGAATGATTCATATACCACTTCCTCGTTCAACAAATATAAGAAAGGTTAAATAAATGTTGACCCGATTCAGCTCACAGTTCCAATATAGAAACCATGCTGGTTTGAGACGTTTTCGATATGGAACTTCGTTATCTTCGCTATTTTGTCGCCGTCGCCAGGACGCGGCACTTCACCCAGGCCGCCAAGGAGCTGGGTATTTCACAGCCTCCGTTAAGTCAGCAAATTCAGCGGCTTGAGCGCGAAGTGGGGACCCCGCTGTTCCGGCGTTTAACCCGCGGGGTGGAGCTGACGGAAGCGGGAGAGTCTTTCTATGAGGATGCCCGCCAGATCCTCGCCATGAGCGATGCGGCGCTGGAGAAGGCCAAGGGCATTGCGCGCGGGATGAACGGCAGCCTGTCGCTAGGCATTACCAGTTCTGATGCTTTCCATCCGCAAATCTTCACGCTGCTGCACCGTTTTCAGCTCGACCACCCCGGGGTGACCCTGCACCAGATGGAAGACAATATGGCCAATCTGATGACCGCCCTGAGCGAGGCCGAGCTGGATATCGCCTTCGTCCGCCTGCCGTGCGAGAGCAGTAAAGCCTTTAATCTGCGGATTATCGATGAGGAGCCGATGGTTATAGCGCTGCCGCGCGATAACCCGCTGGCGACGCAGCCGACCCTGGCCCTGGAGCAGCTGCGCGACGTGGCGCCGATCCTCTTCCCGCGGGAGGTGGCCCCCGGGCTGTATGAGCTGGTGTATAACAGTTGCCTGCGCGCCGGGATCGATATGGAGCGCGCCTGGCAGTCGTCGCAAATTTCGTCGTCGCTGAGCATGGTCAATGCTGGCTTCGGCTTCGCGCTGGTTCCGCAGTCGATGACCTGCATCCAGCAGCCGAACGTCAGCTATCACCCGCTTAGCGGGGCGCCGCTGAAGACCGATATCGCCATCGCCTGGCGGCGCTTCGAGCGCTCGCGTACGGTGAAACGCTTTCTGGCGATGTTCTGATCTTCGCGGCGTCAGCGGCTTACTGCGCCACCCAGCCGCCATCCATGTTCCATGCGGCGCCGCGCACCTGGGCGGCGGCGTCGCTGCACAGAAACAGCGCCATTTCGCCCAGCTGCTGCGGGGTGACAAACTCCCCGGAGGGCTGTTTTTCCGCCAGCAGCTGGGCGCTGGCCTGCTCCGGGTCGACCCCCTCGGCGATGCGTTTGTCGATCTGCTGCTGCACCAGCGGGGTTAGCACCCAGCCAGGGCAGATGGCGTTGCAGGTGATGCCGCTGCGCGCGGTTTCCAGGGCCACGGTTTTGGTCAGCCCGACCACCGCGTGCTTGGCGGCGACGTAGGCCGATTTCTCTTTCGACGCCACCAGGCCATGCACTGAGGCAATGTTGATGATGCGCCCCCAGTTGCGCTGGCGCATACCCGGCAGCGCCAGGCGGGTGGTGTGGAAGACGCTGGAGAGATTGATGGCGAGAATATCGTTCCATTTGTCCACCGGGAACTGCTCCACCGGGGCCACGTGCTGGATGCCGGCGTTATTGATCACGATATCGACGCCGCCGAAGGTGCTTTCGGCATAGTGCATCATCGCCTCGATCTGCCCGACGTCGCGCAGGTCGGCGTCGTGATAGCCGGGGATCTTGCCCAGCGCGGCGACTTCGGCCCGGGCGTGGCTGCTGTCGCCGAAGCCATTGAGCACCAGCTGGGCGCCTGCCTGCGCCAGCACTTTGGCGATCCCTAAACCGATGCCGCTGGTGGAGCCGGTGACCAGCGCCGTTTTACCGTGTAAGTTCATTTTATTACTCCTTCAATCTGGTATCAGACAATGCCGGTCACATAGAACGTGGCAATGACAAACAGTACCGCGAGGCTTTTGATCACCGTGATGGCGAAAATGCCGCCGTAGGCCTGGCGATGGCTCAGGCCGGTGATCGCCAGCAGGGTGATCACCGCCCCGTTGTGCGGCAGGGTGTCCATGCCGCCGCTGGCCATGGCGGCGACACGGTGCAGTACCTCGAGCGGAATATTGGCGGCGTGGGCGGCGGCGACAAAGGTCTCGGACATCGCCGCCAGGGCGATGCTCATCCCCCCGGAGGCCGAACCGGTGATCCCGGCCAGCACCGTGACGCTGATCGCCTCGTTTAACAGCGGATTGGGAATGGCCGCGAGGGCTTTTGACAGCACCAGGAAACCCGGCAGGGCGGCGATAACCGCGCCGAAGCCATACTCAGAGGCGGTGTTCATCGCCGCGAGAATAGCCCCGCCCACCGCCGTCCGACTTCCCTCCGCCAGCCGGCCGCGGATATTGCGATAGCCGCAAACCAGCACCAGCACAATGCCGGAGAGCAGCGCCGCCTGCACCGCCCAGATGGCGGTGATTTTCCCCACTTCGGTGACGACAGGCTTCGCCAGGCCCGGCAGGTTGAGCTCATGGCTGGCGCCGTACCACTGCGGGATCCAGTGGGTGAACAGCAAATTCAGCACCCCCACCAGCAGCAACGGGGCGATAGCGATTAGCGGATGCGGCAGATCGATGTCATCCGGGGTCTGCGGCTCATTTTGCAGGTCGGTCCCATAGCCTTCGCCGCGGGCCTGCGCTTTGCGGCGCTGACGCTCCAGCCACAGCAAACCGAAGATGATAATGAACAGCGAGCCGATAAGCCCCAGCCAGGGGGCCGCCCAGGCGTTGGTGCCGAAGAAGCTGGTGGGAATAATATTCTGGATCTGCGGCGTGCCGGGCAGGGCGTCCATGGTAAACGAGAATGCCCCGAGGGCGACGGTGGCGGGGATCAGCCGTTTGGGGATCCCGCTCTGGCGAAATAGTTCGGCGGCGAAAGGGTAGACGGCAAAGGCCACCACAAACAGCGACACCCCGCCGTAGGTCAGCAGGGCGCACACCAGCACGATCACCGGGATTGCGTGGCGGCGCCCAAGGATGCGGATGGCGGCGGCGACAATCGAACGTGAGAATCCCGACAGCTCAATCAGCTTGCCGAATACCGCGCCCAGCAGAAACACCGGGAAATAGAGCTTCACAAAGCCGACCATTTTTTCCATAAACAGGCCGGTAAAGGCCGGGCCGACCGCGCCCGGGTCGGTGAGGAGCACCGCGCCGAGGGCGGCGATCGGCGCAAAGAGGATCACGCTGTATCCACGGTAGGCTGCCAGCATCAGTAACGCCAGCGCGGCCAGGGCTATTATCACACTCATCACGACGTCTCACTCTCATTGTTATTGTAGGGGTACAGAACGCGATACTAGGGTTTCAGGGCGAAGCGCAGCTGGTGTTCCCGGCGCGACTGGATGCGCTGGTGCCGGGCCTCGTCCCAGCGGTAAAAGCCTTGCCCGCTGCGGGCGCCGGTGTCGCCTCGCGCCACTTTCTCCGCCACCAGCGACATCATCTCCGTGCCGCTGGCCAGCTCCGGCAGCAGGTGCTGGCAGATATCCTGGACCGTCGCCAGGCCGGTCATGTCCGCAGCCTCCAGCGGGCCGACCATCGCATAGCGGCGGCCCAGCG